>Ga0208849_1000012_pt1 | contig 230113 bp, 224 predicted proteins | sample NGESurdeep072012_10_FD_184470 | JGI IMG/M metagenome (GOLD analysis project Ga0208849, IMG submission 184470) | Arctic peat soil microbial communities from Barrow, Alaska - NGEE Surface sample 53-3 deep-072012 (SPAdes) | ecosystem: Environmental > Terrestrial > Soil > Wetlands > Peat ... | reverse complement strand
GGTTCCCATAGCGGTCGAGCTCGAGCATGGATTCGAAATCATCCGGGGCCACGGCCTCGTACATGGTGTCCTTGGTGATGTTGCCGTCGGCCATGGCGGGAAGTCCCTTCGATCCAGGTGAACAGTGTCAACCTGGAAGGCCGCGAGATCAATTCAAAAGCTTCGCGGCGCGGCTCGCGCTCTCACATCGTCTTCCAGCTCTGGCCCCGCGCCCGGTCCTCGCGGCGCATGCGCTCCCAGTCCCATTCGGGGCGGGGAAGGATCGGGGGTTCCGGGCTCGGGGCGATCAGCGGCCGGGAGAGACAGGCATAGCGGGCCTCGTCGGCGACGTGGTCTTCCGAGCCGGTATCCAGATCCTCCGCCCGCGCCGGATCGTGCTGCATCGCCGCCACGGTGCGGATGAAATCGCGGCAGGTGTCGAAGACGAACAGCATCGGGCCGTCCTCGGTTCCGGCGATCCGGGCGCGCAGCTGGTCCCAGCCGCTCATCGCCCCGAGGCTGCCGACCCGGGTGTTGTTGGCCGGCCAGAAGAAACATCCCGCCCGGCGCATCCGCTCGCCGATCGAGGGCCCGCCAGCCTGGTTGAAGATCGACGGATCGGCAACACCATGGAGCACCTTTTCGCCGCGCTCGCGCTCGAGGATTCCCGCGGCGACCTGCTCGGCGACCATCCGCAGGCCCTTGTTGGGCCGGTCCCCCACACCATACCACTCGCGGTAGCGGACGAGCGCCCCGCGCTGCAGGCGCACGCCCCGGCTGGTCGCGATGGGATCGGAGACCACCGCCCACCAGCCGACGGAAAAGGGCACGGCGTAGCCCCAGTCGAAGGCGCGGAAACGCGTCCAGAAACTGGGGATCGCGAAGGGCGGCAGGACGTTGCGCTCCGACCATTCGGTGAAGAACGCCCCCTGGACCACCGACCAGTCGCCCTGGAGCCAGGCGCGCACCAGCTCGGCCGAACCGGACTGGGCGAGCCTGGCGGCATAGGCCGGATCGCGCTCCATCAGCTTTGGGTTGTCGGTCAGGCGGGCGGGGATGAACACCCGGTCGAGCACGGCGCTGGCGCCATCGAAGGGATTGACGAAGGGCTCGCTGATCACGCGGTAGGCGCCGGCGTCGATATAGCGGGCCTTGACCCACGCGTGGCCGGCGCCGCCCGGATTGCAGGTTGCGCGAAAGCCGCAGGGGACCCCGGCGGCGCTGCGCAGGGTGGCCTTGAGCTTGTCGATCGCTCGCGGATCGGGAAACTGCGTCATCTCCTCGACATAGACGCGGGTGTAGTCGTGACCCTGGTAGAGGTCGGCGTCGGCGTCGCGGTCCAGATGGCGGAAATAGAGGATCGCGCCGCTGGGCCAGACGAAGGTGGACCGGGTCTCGGCCCAGACCGCGCCGGCCGGGGCGAAGATCGCCTTGGCGCGGGCGATGGTGGGGGTCAGGGCGACGCGGGTGCGCCGGACGAGCAGGCCCTTGGCGGCCGCCCCGTATTTCTCGGCGTGCATGGCGAAGTCGCCCAGGGCCGCGTCGGTCTTGCCGCCGCCCCTCGCGCCGCCATAGACGACCTCGAAGACGCTGCTGGCGACGAAGGCGGCCTGAGGACCGGCCTGCGGCCTCCAGGCGGATCGGGTTTCATGATTTTGGGGCAAAGGCTTCGATCCATTCTTCCTTGGTGAGGGTGGGCGGCGGGACGGGGCCGGCGCCGGCAATGGCCGGTGTGATGGAAGGTGCGGCGGCCGCCTGGGCCCGGACCTGGGCCGCCTCGGCGAGCATGCCCCTGGCGGCGGCCATGCCCGCGCCGGTCTGCAGCTTTGCGGCCGCCTTGGCCAGGCGCATCAGCTCCTTGAACACCACCGCAAGTTTGAGGTCGCCGCCCCAGGTCGCCAATTCGACGAGCTCTTCGATCCGCGCGGCGATCTTGGGCCGCTTCGCTCGCCGGCCGCCGCGGGTGATGCTGTCGAAATAGCCAGCCTCCTTGGCGGCGTTGCGAACCGAAAGCCCGCGCGCCAGCGCCCTGGCGAAGGCCTCCTGGCGCGGGTCTTCGAGTGTCGGCACTGACGGCGCTCCTTGCGAAATGCAGACTTGCATATTGCAACTACTCGGGGCGCACGTCAAGGGGATTCGAATCGAGCTGTCAGAATCTCCGGATCAGCGCCGCGAACTCGGCCCTCACCGCGTCACGCTCCTCGGCGGGCAGCCAGTTCGCCATCTGCGGCAGGACCACCCGCCACATCGCCGCTTCCTTGGCCGACCAGGGCATGGCGTGCGATGATCGAAGGGCGTCCAGAACCGGCTCGATCCTCGCGCGCACCGACTCCACGGTCGGGGTTGTCGACGAGGCGGCATGAACCTCCGGGAAGAGATCGAGTTGACCCATGCGGCGATCATCGGGTGATTCGCGCAGCGGCAACCAGAAGTGACGGATCTGCTTTCGGTGGATCGATTGAGAGGCGGAGGATGTCGAGATCTGCGACTATCGCTGACGATGCCGGCCGCCTCGCGAATCCGACACCGGGCGATGTCCTGATGGAGGACTTCCTGAAGCCGCTGGGCATGAGCCAGACGGCGCTGGCTGGCGCCATCGGCGTCCCGCCCCGACGCATCAACGAGATTGTGCTGGGCAAACGCGCGGTCACGGCGGACACCGATCTGCGGCTGGCGCGCTACTGGAGCCTGACGCCCGGTTTCTGGCTTCGCCTGCCGATCGATCACGACCTCATGGAGCGTCGGCATGAGCTCGGGAAGAGTCTGGATCGCATCAAGCCCCGCGCGGCATGAAGATCGAAGAAGCCATCGGCAAGGCGCCGGCGACTCCGGCGGGGCGGCAGGCGGGGTGGATGCTGGCGCGCATTCACCGCCGCGGCGAGGGGGCGAGCGCGGAAGACTGGGCGCGCTATGTCCCGGCGCTCGCCGAGACGGTCGGGCGCGGCGGCGAGGCTGAAGAAGGCTGGCGGAGCCTGGCCGAGCGGCTGGGCGCGATCCGGGCCGTCGCCTTCGCCTCGACATCGGATGTCGAAATCGAGGCGGCCGTGGAGACGGGCGTCGATCGCCGCTGGAAGCTCACCGTGGCGGTGGAGGAGGCGGCGCCGCATCGGATCACGCGGCTCGAATGGCAGAGGCTGCGCGATTTTTCCCTGGAGGTGCGCGAGGCGACGGACGCCGACGCGGCGATCCTCGCCGACCTCGAGCGCCGGGCGCCGATCGTGCGCGAGGGGACGAAGATCTGGTTCGACCGCGGCGAGGCCTGGTTCGACTTCTCGCGGCTGATGGAGGAACACACGGTGGGGATAGCCTTCGTCGACGGCGAGGCGGCGGCGGTCACCTGCGGGGCGCGGCACACGGTGCGGATCGGCGGCGCCGACAAATCCATCGTCACCGTCTCGCACCTGAGGGTCGCGCCCGAACACCAGCGCAAGGGCCTGTGGGGCGAGGTCAACACGGTGCTGGGGAAATACTGGCCGAAGGTGGATGGCTCGAACGCCTATATCGCGGTCGACAACGCCGCCATGCAGCACGGCTTTCGCTCAACGCCCAACAAGTGGCCGGGGCCTCTGCTGTGGGCGCGCCTCGATACCGCGGCCCTGGCCGGGCCGGCGTGCGGGCGCAGGGCGACGGCCGCGGACGCGGGCGCCGTCGCGGCCTTGATCAACGCCTTCCGCGAGGGCGAGGAGATGTATGTTCCCTGGACGGCGGAAAGCCTCGCGCGGCGCATGGCGCGAGCGAGCGAGCTCTATTCGTGGGAGCGGCTGTGGCTCGCGCCAGGCGCGGTGGTCGGCGTCTGGCCGGCCGGCCGGGCGCTGCGCCTGGTGACCGAGCGGGACGGGACGCGGAGCGTCTCCGAGCCCGGGGTGGTCCTCGACTATGGTTTCGCGCCGGGAGCGGAGGGCGCCTTCGAGGACCTGGTGCGCGCCTGGTGCGGCTGGCTCGCCGAGCGCGGCATGGACCGGCTTTCGATCTTCACCTCGCCGGCCTCGCGCGGCGCGGCGCTGATCGGCTCGCTCGCCGGCGAACTGGAGGCCTTCGACATGTGGACCCCGGGGATCGCCGTCCCCGCCGACGCGGCCGACAAGGGCCTCTATCTCGACCCGGTCTATTTCTGAGCGGCCCGGAAATGCCAGGGCAGGGCGGTTGCGCTGCGCAAGGATATTCCTTACCTTTCTCCAGTCCGTGGCCGGAGCGAGTCGATGATCACCAGCAAGCTGACGACCAAGGCGCAGACGACCATCCCTCAGCCGATCCGCGTCGCGCTGAAACTTTCCGCCGGAGACGAGCTCGCCTATGTGATCGAGGACGGCCGGGTGATCCTCAGCAAAGGACGCCCGGCGATCATCGACGATCCGTTCGGCGCCTTCAATGAGTGGGACAGCGAGGCCGATCGGCGAGCCTATGGCGACCTTTGAACAGGGCGACACCGTCCGCGTTCCCTTTCCCTACAGGGACCGCTCCACCCGGCAACACCGGCCGGCGCTGGTCGTGTCGCGCGGCGGGATCGGGCAAGACGGCGGGCTCGTCTGGGTCGCCATGATCACCAGCGCGGAAAACCGCCCCTGGCCGGACGACGTCCCGCTGGGCAGGTCCGGCGAGCTCACCGGACTTTCGGCGCCGTCGATCGTGCGGCCCTGCAAGCTCGCCACGATCGATGCGCGTCACGCACAACCGCTGGGCGCCGTCCCGCCGGCCCTGATGGCGCAGGTCCGGGCGAGCCTCCTCCGGTATCTCGGCGCCGGGCGCAGCGAAGTCCAGCCGAACTGAACCGGCGCCCGGCCCCGCGCCGCGAAGCCTCGCCCCAGGTCAACTGAGGGCAAGTCCCTCCATGCGGCCATCGGCGCGCCAGGCGTCCAGCTTTTCGAAGAAGCGAAGCGGCCCGGCGCCATACATGTCGGAGAAGAAGCCGTTGCGGTTACCCGGGGCGCCCTCGCTGTTGTAATAGCCCGGTGTGCATTCGGTGTAGAAACGCAGGCCCAGCCGCGCCAGGCCGCGAACTTCGTCGACATAGGCCTGTTCGGCCTCTTCGGTCGGCTCCAGGACGCCATGACCGGCGGCGCGCGCCTGGCTGACCATGTAGGTCACGTGCGCGGCCTGTTCGTGCAGGGCCTGCGGGACGCTGATGGTGATCGCGGTCTGGGTGAAGCCCAGGAAGAAGCAGTTCGGAAAGCCGTGGGCGGTGAGGCCGTGCAGGGTGCGCAGGCCGTCCGCCCAATAGTCGGTGAGCGTTCTGCCGCCGCGGCCGATGATCTCGTAGCCGGCGCGGCGGGTGTAGGCGGTGCCCACCTCGAAGCCGGTGGCGAATATCAGGCAGTCGAGTTCGTACTCGCGGCCGGCGGCGACCACTCCGGCCCTGGTGAGCCGCTCGACGCCCTTGCCCTGGGTGTCGACCAGGGTGACGTTGGGCCGGTTGAAGGTCTGCAGATATTCGTCGTGGAAGCAGGGACGCTTGCAGAACTGCCGGTACCACGGCTTGAGCGCGGCGGCGGTCGCCGGATCGGCGACGATGGCGTCGACGCGGGCGCGGACCTGGTTCATCTTCTTGTAGTCCGCCAGGGCCATCAGCTCCGCCCGCTCCTCGCCGGTGAGCCGGCGGCCGAGCTTGCGGGCCGCCTGTTTCGCCGCTGTTCCGGTCAGGTTGCGGAAGATGTCGGTCCAGCCGTCATGGACGAGATCCTCGTCCTGATCGCCGCCGCTGACCAGGATGTTGAAGTTGTCCATCCGCCGCCTCTGCCAGCCGGGCTCGAGGGAGGCGGCCCAACCTGGATCGGTCTCGACGTTGTTGCGCACGTCCACCGACGAAGGGGTGCGCTGGAAGACGTAGAGCCGCTCCGCCCACTCCCCCAGGTGCGGAACGCACTGGATGGCGGTCGCGCCGGTGCCGATGACGCCGACCCGCTTGTCCCTCAGGCCGGTCAGGCCGCCTTCGCTGTCCCCGCCGGTGTAGGCGTAGTCCCAGCGGCTGGTGTGGAAGGTGTGGCCCGCGAATTCGTCGATGCCGGGAATGCCGGGAAGCTTGGGCCGGCTGAGCGGCCCGTTGGCCATGGCGACATATTTCGCCGTGAACCTGTCGCCGCGGCTGGTGGTGATGCTCCAGCGCGCCGCCGCCTCGTCCCAGCGCAGCTCGGTGACCGCGGTCTGCAGCAGGGCGTCGTCGTAGAGCCGGTAGTGGCGGGCGATGTTGCGGCTGTGCTCGAGGATCTCCGGAGCGAATGAATATTTGTGCCGGGGCATGTAGCCGAGCTCTTCGAGCAGCGGCAGGTAGCAGTAGGATTCCACGTCGCACATCGCGCCTGGATAACGGTTCCAGTACCAGGTGCCGCCGAAGTCGCCGGCGCTGTCGACGACGCGGATCTTGTCGAATCCCGCTTCGCGCAGGCGCGCGCCCATCAGAAGGCCGCCGAACCCGCCGCCGATGATCGCGAACTCGACCTCGTCGAAAACCGGCGCGCGGCTGAAGCCCGGCGCGACGTAGGGGTCTTCGACGTAGCGGGAGAACTGCGCCTTGACCTCGACGTACTGGGCGGCGCCATCGGCGCGCAGCCGCTTGTCGCGCTCGGCGAGATAGCGGCTGTGCAGGGCCTCTGGGTCGAAGTCGATCTCGCCGACCAGCGCGCCGATTTCCGGGTGGATATTCATCGTCAGTCCATTTTCCGTGGGCCGGCTGGTTCGAAGATTGTAGGGAGCGCGGCGCGCGGGGCAAGTTCGCCGCAAACGATTTCCTCCAGGCTTGGCGGAGATGAGCCGCGATGACCCTCGCCACAGTAGTTCGCCGGCGCCCGCTCCTCTGGGGGCTCGCGCCGGATGCCGGGGAAATCTTAAGACCCCGGCGGCGAGAATGCGCCAGGACGCGTGCATCAGAGACTGAGCTCCATGGCGGAAATGGCTCCGGAGATGATCCGCGAAAGCTGTGACTTCCTGGTCGTCATTCCCACCTGCGCTCGCCCGCTGTTGCTGGCCGAGGCGATCGAGAGCGCGCTTGGTCAGACCGGCGCGACCAAGAAGGTGATGGTCGTCGATGATTGTCCCGACGGGTCGGCGCAGGCCGTGGCCAAGCGGTTCGCGAGCGCCGGCGTAGCCTATCTGAGGCACCCGCGGCCGACGGGCGGCTGGCCCGGCAGGGTTCGCAATTTCGGATTCGCCGCCGCCCGTGCGACGGGAATCGAGGCGGACTTCATTCATTTCCTCGACGACGACGATGTCGCGGCCGAGGGCTTCTACGCCGCCGCGAAGCGGGCGTTCGCCGCCCATCCGCGTCTTGCGGTGGTCTTCGGCGTCCTCGAGCCCTTCTGCGACCCTTCCCCGGACGCGGACGTCCGCAGGCTCCAGCAAATCCAGTTGTCGCAGGCGCGCAGGTGGCGAACCAACGCCGCGCGGGTCGCCCGACTCTATCAGCGCGTCGGCGGCGCCCTGGGACAATCCTGGGTGACCCAAGGGCTGTTCGCCCTGCAATCGATGTTCGGTCCGGAGCTTTTCCTGTGCAGCGGCGGGGTCATCCGTCAGCGGAGCCTCACCGGTCTGGGCGGCTTCGATCCGAGATACCGCCTGATGGAGGACCACGAATTCTATACCCGGGCCATCAGGTCGGGCGGCGTCCATTTCCTCGATCAGGTCTGCGCCTTCTATCGCCTCGGAAGGGCGGACTCCCTGTGGGGCCCGATCGGGATCGACGACCAGAGCAGGATCGAACGCGAGGCGGAGATCGCGCGCACTCTCAGGGCGAGACAGCGAGACATTCGCCGCGAGACCGATAATCGCTTCATCCACCTCGCGCTGAAGCTCGCCTGGCGGGGCGCGGTGCAGGTGGCGGCCTACGGCGCCCTGGCCAAGGCGGGCCTTGCGGGCGCCGAGCGCCCTGCCGGCGCGGCGCCCGATGGTTCCGCGGGCGCGGCCGCGCCGAGCAAGTAGGTCGAACGGGCAAGGTCCCAGGGCTAGTCGTTCGCAAGCGCCGGCGGCAATGGCGAGCGTTCTGCGTCACGGCGCCCGCCTCCCTGAGGTGGATTGCGCACCGCCGAGCCTTCAATCGCGCCGAAGGTCCAGGTGGAGGGCGTGGCCGCCTTCGCGGACGTCGAGGTTGGCGGTGCGCTCGCCGGTGCGGGTCAGCCTCGCCTGGCCACCCTTGAAGCCGAAGGTCAGGCTGCGGCCATCGGCGGCGAGCGTGGCGTCCCGGGTGTCGAGATAGTCGCCCCGCCAGTAAAAGCCGATCACCGAGGCGCCGACGACGATGACCTGGGCGCTGGCGCCATCGCGGGCGCCGCCCCAGGTTCCGTCCAGACCGGGCGCCGGTTGGGCGTCCGCGCGCGCCGCGACGCCCACAGCGAGCGCGCCGAGACCCGCAAAAAAGAGCCGGCGGTCGATCGGATGGGGCATGTCTCCGGAGCGGTCGATCGCGTCCATCGCATCTATACGATCCGCGTCGTCCGCCCGACCCAGTAGCGGTCGCGCAGGGGGCGCTTGTAGAGCTTGCCTGTGGGCAGGCGCGGAAGTTCGTCGGTGAAATCGATGGAGCGCGGGCATTTCAGGTGGGCGAGCCTCTCGCGGCAGAAGCCGATCAGCGTGTTTCGAGGTCGCGATAGGTCACCGCCTCGCCGCCGCCCGCCATGATGAAGGCGTCCTGCTCGGGCCGGATCCTGGCCTGCGATCCCGGATACATGTCCCCTTCAGCCCTACCGTGCGTCGCGCCGAGCCTTCACGCGCAGGCGCAAGGCGTTGAGTTTGATGAAGCCGGCGGCGTCGCGATGGTCATAGGCGGCTTGGCCCTCCTCGAAGGTGACGAGGTCCTGGTCGTAGAGGGAGGAAGGACTGGACCGGCCGACGACGGCGACGTTGCCCTTGTAGAGCTTCAGCCTGACCTTGCCGGCGACGAAGGTCTGGGAGGTATCGATGGCCGCCTGCAGCATCTCCCGCTCGGGTGAAAACCAGAAGCCGTTGTAGATCAGCTCGGCGTAGCGGGGCATCAGCTCGTCCTTGAGATGCATGGCGCCGCGGTCCAGGGTGATCGACTCCATGGCGCGGTGGGCGGCGAGGAGGATCGTTCCCCCCGGAGTCTCGTAGACGCCTCGCGATTTCATGCCGACGAAGCGGTTTTCCACCAGGTCGAGGCGGCCGATCCCGTTGTCGCGGCCCAAGGCGTTGAGCCGGGCGAGCAGGGTGGCGGGCGACAGCCGCTCGCCGTCGATCGCCACCGGATCGCCCCGGTCGAACTCGATTTCGACCACCATGGCGCGATCGGGGGCCTCCTGCGGAGACAGGGTGCGCATATGGACGAACTCGGGGGCTTCAACATCCGGATCCTCGAGCACCTTGCCCTCCGAGGAGGAGTGCAGAAGGTTCGCATCGACGCTGAACGGCGCCTCCCCCATCTTGTCCTTGGCGATGGGAATCTGGTGGCGGGCGGCGAACTCGAGCAGGGCTTTTCGGCTCTTGAAACCCCACTCCCGCCAGGGAGCGATCACCTGGATGTCCGGGTCCAGGGCGCAATAGGCCAGTTCGAAGCGGACCTGGTCGTTGCCCTTGCCCGTGGCGCCGTGACAGACGGCGTCGGCGCCGACCTTGTGGGCGATCTCGATCTGCGTCTTGGCGATCAGCGGGCGGGCGATGGCGGTGCCGAGGAGATACGATCCCTCGTAGAGGGCGTTGGCGCGGAACATCGGGAAGACGTAGTCGGCCACGAAACTTTCGCGCAGATCCTCGATGAAAATGCTTTCGGCCGGGACGCCCAAGAGCAGCGCCTTCTGGCGAGCTGGCTCGAGCTCATCGCCCTGGCCGAGGTCGGCGGTAAAGGTCACCACCTCGCAGGCGTAGGTCTGCTGGAGCCACTTGAGGATGATCGAGGTGTCCAGGCCGCCGGAATAGGCGAGAACCACCTTGTTGATCGGCTTGGCTTGGGCCACCGTCACCTCCGCGGCTCCTCAAGGCACGAGGAGACTTTCGCGGCGCCTTAAAGGCGGTTAGGCCTGCCGAGGCAACCCTGGCAGCCTCGCAAGGCCCTCAACTTCCATGCCCATCCAGCCCCGCCCATGAGTTCGCGCCTGGCCTTGATCACCGGCGCCTCTGCGGGGATCGGCGCGGCCTTCGCGCGAATTTACGCCGCCCACGGCTATGACGTCGCGCTCACCGCCAGACGCGTGGATCGCCTGGAGGCCCTGGCCGACGAGCTGCGTCTTCGTCACGGAGTGGGCGCCATCATCATACCCGCCGATCTCGCCGATCCCGGCGCGCCCGACGCTCTGGTGTCGCAAGTGGCGGCGCACGGCAGGAGCATCGACGCCCTCATCAACAACGCCGGCTACGGTATCGCGGCGAGCTACGCGGAGACCTCCTGGGAGGACCAGCGGGCATTCATCCAGGTCATGCTCTCCGCGGTGTGCGAGCTCACACACAAGGTGCTGCCGGGGATGCTCGAGCGACGGTTCGGACGAATCGTCAACGTCGCCTCGCTGGCGGGCCTTCTACCCGGTTCCGCCCACACCGGGCTCTACGGCCCGACCAAGGCCTTCCTGGTCAAGTTCTCTCAAGGTCTGCATCTGGAAACCGCCGCCGCCGGCGTCCATGTCTGTGCGCTCTGTCCCGGTTTCACCTACAGCGAATTCCACGAAGCCAACCAGCTGCCGGCCAGGGACCAGATCCCGGCGTGGCTGTGGCAAGGGGCCGACGAGGTCGCGGCCGCCGGCTACGAAGCCGCCGAGGCCAACCGGGCGCTGTGCGTGCCCGGCGCCCAGAACAAGGCGATAGCCGCCTTGATGCGGTTCATTCCCGACGAATGGGTGATGGCCCTGATCTCGCGCCGGGCCGGACGGGCGGCGCAGAACTAGAAGGCTCCGGCGGCGCGATAGGGGGTGGCGGCGCCGGCGCGGACTACCCCGATCGAGGGATCGGCGAGACCTGCGAGGACAAATTGCACCGCCATGGCGCACAGGATGAGGCCCAGGACGCGGACGACGATGACCATGCCGATCTTGCCCAGGGCCCGGGAGATCGCGCTGGCCAGGCCGAAGGCGAGGATGATCGAGAGGCACACCGTGGCGATGACCGTTACGCCGATCGCCGCGCCGGCGAGGCCATAGCGCTTCGCCTCCTCGGCATAGATGACGGCCGAAGAGATTGCCCCGGGGCCGATCAGAAGCGGCATGCCGAACGGGACCACCAGCCCCTCGAAGCGCTTGGCCGCATAGGCGCGCGTCGAGAGGGTCGCGCTTTCCGCGCCTGAGTCGGCGAGCGAGGCGGCGATGTCGCCCCGCGCCATGTCGAGGCCCAGCAGAAGCAGCAATATGCCGCCGGCGATTCTAAACGCCGGCAGGGAGATCCCGAAGAACCGCAGCAGCGAGAGCCCCGTCAGATAGAAGAAGCTCAAGAAGGCGAAGGCGAACAGCGCGATGTAGAAGGCCGTCAGTCTACGGCCGGCGGGCGAGGCGCCCGCGGTGGCGGTCGCGAAAAGAGGTACGTTGCCCACCGGGTCGATGAGGGCGAAAAGAGCGACGAAGAAATTGATGGCGAACTCGACCCGGCCCATGGCCGGCGCTTAGCGCAGATTGCTCGGACGCCAAAGCGTCCCGCTGGCCCTCGCCTGCCTTGCGAAGGCCTCTAGCGGCAGCCGCAGCCGCCGTGGCCACCGCCATGGCCGTGAATGTTGACGCGCACGGAGACCCGGGCGCTTGCCGAGTCGCTGGCGAAGGCGCTCGCGCCGCCCCCGGCGAGGACGAAGCCGCCACCACCGCCGCCGCCTCCGAAATCGGGGAATGGGCCGACGCCGCCGTCGCCGGCGAAGAATAGGGCCGGAAGTCTCACCTCGCCGGCTTCTTCACAGCGCGGGACCTCACGACGGTCCGCGCGCGAGTTATCCATCGCGGCCCTGCAACCCTCGACGGTCTGGGTGCTGCGATAGCTCCAGGAAGTGGATGTCTCCTCCGAGCTTTGGGTGGTGACGCCATAGCGGCCCCCCCAGCCTCCGGCGTTGGCTGCTGGCGCGCCGATGGCGAACGCGGCGAGGGTAAGGGCGATGGTCGTGAGCTTCATGGCGCACTCCTTCGAACCGATCTCGAACCACGCAATCTACGTCCCGCCGGCGGAAGGGTGAAGCGACTGCGCCTCTCAGGCGAGTTTTCGCGAAATCTTCGCGGCCTCCTCGCGGCCGCCCGCCGCGCCGCCTCTTGCCCCGCAGAGCTTGAACGGGCACGGCTTTGGGAGTGAACGAGTCCCGATCCGCCGGGCTTCCGGCCAGAGCCGCCGCCTTGCGCGTGCTCACCGCCGCGCTGCAAAAGCGCGGCGGCCTGGAAGAGGCCCTCGCCCAACCGGGGTTTGCGCGGCTTCCGCTGCGTGACCGCGCGTTCGCGCGCGCCCTGGTGATGGCGGCGCTTCGCCGAATGGGGCCGATCGACCGGGCTCTGGACGCGCGGCTCTTGCGCGAACCGCCGCGGCCGATCCGCGACATCCTTCGCCTGGGGGCGGCCCAGCTCTTCTTCCTGGACGTGCCCAACTTCGCCGCAGTGATGACCACCGTCGAGCTGGCCCCCAGGCCGCTCAGGGCGCTGGTCAACGCGGTGATGCGCGGTCTGACACGCGGCGGGGCGCCAGCCGTGGACTTCGAAGCCCTTGCGCCCGCCTGGCTCTTCGCCCGTTGGCGAGCCGCCTACGGCGCCGAGGCGGCAATGGAGATCGCCGAGTGGATCGCAAAGGAGCCGGCCACCGACCTCACTCCGCTGGTCCAGGCGCAACAGGGATTGGCGCAGGCCCTGGAAGCCGAGATCCTGAGCGGTGGATCGATGCGCACGGCTCGGCGCGGCGATCCTTCGACCTGGCCCGGATACAGCGAAGGCCGGTGGTGGATCCAGGACGCCGCGGCGGCGATCCCCGCCCGACTGCTGGATATCCGAGGCGGCGAGAGCGCGCTCGACGTCTGCGCGGCGCCGGGAGGAAAGAGCCTGCAGCTCGCGGCGGCCGGTGCGAAGGTCACCGCGCTCGACAGGTCGGCGCAGCGGATGCGACGCGTCGCGGCCGGGCTGGCGCGGACCGGCCTTTCCGCCGAACTTGTGGTGGCCGACGCCATCACCTGGGGGGACGAGCGGCGCTTCGACGCCGTGCTCGTAGACGCTCCGTGCTCGGCGACCGGGACCTTTCGGCGCCATCCCGACGTGCTGTGGAACGCGCGACCGGGTGATATCGCCTCCATGGCGAACATTCAGGGCGCCCTGATCGCCGCCGCCGCCCTGCGCGTGAAGAGCGGCGGGCGCCTCGTCTACAGCGTCTGTTCCCTGGAAGGCGAAGAAGGAGAAGCCCAGGTCGCGGCCCTCCTGAAGTCTCGGGCCGATTTCGTGTCAGAACCCATCGAGGCGGGAGAAGGCGGCGCTCCGGCGAAGAGTCGGACGCCGGAGGGATGGTTACGCATTCTCCCCCCCCATCTGGCTGGCGGCGTCGACGGGTTCTTCGTGGCGAGGTTGCGGCGTCTGGAGGTTTGACTTGCCTGCGTCACCGCGCGTCTAAGTCTCGGCCCATGACCCCGCGACGCCCGATCATCGCCCCTTCGATCCTCGCCGCGGATTTCTCCCGGTTGGGCGAGGAGGCGCGGGCGGTGGAAGCCGCCGGAGCGGACTGGCTGCACGTCGATGTCATGGACGGCCATTTCGTGCCCAACATCACCATCGGGCCGCAGGTGGTGAAGGCGCTGCGGCCACATGTGGCGATACCCTTCGACGTGCACCTGATGATCGCTCCGGTCGATCCCTTCCTGGAGGCTTTTCGCGAAGCTGGCGCCAATCACATCCTTGTCCATCCCGAGTCGGGTCCGCACCTCGACCGCACGGTCAAGCGCATCCGCGAGCTGGGGGCGAAGGCCGGGGTGGTGTTCGATCCGTCGACCTCGCCGGACGCCATCGAATGGATGATCGACGAGATCGACCTCATCCTGGTGATGACCATCAACCCCGGCTTCGGCGGACAGAGCTTCATGTCCTCCCAGCTCGCCAAGGTTCGCCGCCTGCGCGCGATGATCGAGGCCAGCGGCCGCGACATTCCCCTGGAGGTGGACGGCGGGGTCACCCCCGAAACCGCGAAGCTATGCCGCGAGGCGGGCGCGACCGCCCTGGTCGCGGGGACCGCCGTCTTCCGCGGCGGCCCGAGCGCTTACGCCGGCAACATTGATGCTCTTCGCGGTACTTGAACAGCGTCTTCCTTCCGCAAACCGTGGACCCATTCTCGGGTTTTCACGCGATGAGCAGGAAGAGCGCTCAGGATTGTGCGCGCCTTGTAACCTTGGTGGTGCGAGTATTCGAAGGCCTGGGTCGCCGGTTTCGAGTGGCGCGGATGCGTTGACCCGCTCGCCCTGCGCGGGGTGAATCTGGCGCGTTGACACCTGGGCGGTCGCGCCTATTTTCCCAGCCTCCCGAGCGACTGGCGATGAGGTGGATGACCACCGGGAAGCGCGGGAGCGATTTTGAAGCCGCACGCCTGGGCGCCTCTCGTCACGCGGAGACCGCCATGAGCATGCCCGATTTCCCACCCGCCCCGGACCTCGCGCCCATTCGCAGAGCGCTGATCTCGGTGTTCGACAAGACCGGCCTCGTCGCTGCGGCGAAAGTCCTCGCCGAACTTGGGGTGGAGATCGTCTCCACCGGGGGCACGCGCGCGGCGATCTCGGCGGCGGGCATCGCGGTCAAGGACATTTCGGACCTCACTGGCTATCCCGAGATGATGGACGGACGGGTCAAGACCCTGCATCCGGCCGTGCACGGCGCCCTGCTGGCCGTGCGCGACTCGCCTGAACACGCCACGGCGATGGCGCGGCACGGCATCGCCGGGATCGATCTTCTCTATGTGAACCTCTATCCCTTCGCGGCGACCGTGGAGGCCGGGGCGTCATTCGCGGCTTGTGTCGAGAACATCGACATCGGCGGCCCGGCGATGATCCGCTCGGCGGCCAAGAACCACGCCTATGTCGCGGTTTGCTCCACTTCGCAGGACATGGCCGAGGTCCTGGAGGCGCTGCGCAACGAAGGCGCGACACGTCTGGAAATGCGACGGCAGTTGGCGGCGCGCGCCTTCGCCACGACGGCAGCCTATGACGGCGCGATTGCCGCCTGGTTCGGCCGAAGTGAGTCGGAGGCGGGCTGGCCGAGCCGCAAGACCCTTTCGGGAACTCTCAAGCAAGCGATGCGGTATGGCGAAAATCCGCACCAGGCCGCCGCCCTCTATATCTCGGCCGATCCTCGGCCTGGCGTCGCGACCGCCCGACAACTCCAGGGCAAGGCGCTGGGCTACAACAACATCAACGACAGCGACGCCGCGATCGAACTTGTCGCGGAGTTCGACCCCGCGCAAGCGGCCGCCGTGGTCATCGTCAAGCACGCCAACCCGTGCGGCGTCGCCCTGGGAGGCGATCTTCGCGACGCCTACCTGCGCGCCCTGCAGTGCGACCAGGTGTCCGCCTTCGGGGGGATCATCGCCGTCAACCGCCGCCTTGACGGCGCAGCGGCGAGAGAAATGGTGAAAATCCTGACCGAGGTGGTCATCGCGCCAGCCGCTGACGCGGAGGCCATTTCCGTCTTCGAGTCCAAGAGGAACCTTCGTCTTCTGGTGACCGGGGCTCTCCCCGATCCGCTGGCGGTGAGCGAGACCTACAAGTCGGTCGCCGGCGGGTTCCTCGTGCAGACCAGGGACACCACGAGGATAAGGGCGGAAAACCTGAAGGTCGTCACCCGGCGCGGGCCGACCTCAGCGGAGGTCGAGGACATGCTGTTTGCGTTCACTGTCGCCAAGCACGTCAAGTCGAACGCGATCGTCTTCGCCAAGGACGGCCAGACAGCCGGGATCGGAGCGGGCCAGATGAACCGTCGCGATGCGGCGAGGATCGCCACTCTGCGCGCGGCGGAGGCGGGAAGCGCCGCCGGATTGGGTCGATCGCTCGCCGAGGGGTCGGCATGCGCGTCGGACGCCTTCTTCCCTTTCGCCGATGGCTTGGTCCAGGCAGTGGAGGCCGGCGCCACCGCCGTCATCCAGCCTGGGGGATCGATCCGCGACGCAGAGGTCATCGAAGCGGCGGACGCCGCCGGGATCGCCATGGCGTTCACCGGGGTGCGCGCCTTTCGGCACTGAAGCGACCTAGCCGTATGGCGCGGGCTCTGGTAAAGGGCGGCGATGACGACCGAACGGGCAAGGCCGCGAATTTCGCGCCCGGCGTGACGCCGCCGGACCGTTGAGTTCCAGCGCGCGCCGGGATTTCCTCGCCTCTCACTTTCTATTCTCCGACAAGCCCAAGAAGAGCCGTCATGCCCGACGAGGCCCAAGCCGCCCATCGCGATTACCGCGAAACCGTCTTCCTTCCCGACACCACCTTTCCCATGCGTGGCGGCCTGCCACAGCTCGAGCCGCGAATCCTCGAGGAATGGGGCGATCTCTATGGTGCGATCCGCAGAGCGCGGCAGGCGAGCGGAGCGCCGCTCTATGTGCTGCACGATGGTCCGCCCTACGCCAACGGGGCGATCCACATTGGCCATGCGCTGAACAAGCTTCTGAAGGATTTTGTAGTCCGCTCGCGATTCGCGCTGGGCTACGACGTGGACTACCGGCCGGGCTGGGACTGTCACGGCCTGCCCATCGAATGGAAGATCGAGGAGGAGTTCCGGGCGAAGGGGCGGCTCAAGCAGGACGTCACCAAGGCCGAATTTCGCGCCCGCTGCCGCGATTACGCGGCCTATTGGATCGAGGAACAGTCTCGTGAATTCCAGCGGCTAGGCGTGCTTGGCGACTGGGCCGGCCGATACGCCACTATGGACTACGCGAGCGAGGCGGCGATCGTCAGGGAATTCCACAAGTTCGTCGCCGCCCATCAGGTCTATCGCGGTTCCAAGCCGGTGATGTGGAGCCCGGTGGAGCGCACCGCCCTGGCCGAAGCCGAGGTCGAGTATCGCGACCATGTATCCCCCAGCGTGTGGGTGAGGTTCCCGATCCGGGAAGGCTCCGATGCGCTCGCGGACGCCGACGTCGTTATCTGGACGACCACGCCGTGGACTCTCCCGGCGAATCGCGCGATCGCCTACAATCCGCGGATCGCTTACAGCCTCTACGAGGTTCTCGAGCCGGCGGAGGGCCTCGACTTCGAGCCATGGGCGCGTCGGGGGGATCGCCTGGTCATCGCCGACACGCTGGCGGAGGCGGTGTTCGCCGCGGCCAAGGTGGCCCGGTGGCGTAAAATCAGCGATGTCGATTGCGCCGGCATGGTCTGCGCCCATCCCCTGGCGGCGCTGGATGGAGGCTATGCCTTCGCCGTGCCCTTGCTCGCCGGCGACCACGTCACCGATGACGTCGGAACGGGCTTCGTCCACACAGCGCCGGGCCACGGCGCGGACGACTACGCCCTTTGGATGGCCAACGGTCACCGCGACATGCCAGAGACCGTGGACGAGGACGGCGCCTATTATCCCCAGGTTCCGTTATTCGGCGGCCTGAAGGTTCTCGAGACCGAGGGCAGACGCGCGGGCCGGTTCGGCGGCGCCAACGAGGCGGTGACCGCCAGGCTGATCGAAGCAGGAAAGCTGCTCGCGCGGGGCCGACTGGAACACAGCTATCCGCATTCCTGGCGCTCCAAGGCCCCGGTGATCTTCCGCAACACGCCCCAATGGTTCATCGCCCTGGATGCGCCCCTGAAGGGCGAGATTCACGACGGCCGAACTCTGCGTCAGACCGCGCTTGCCGCCGTCGATCAAACAGCCTTTCATCCCCAGGCCGGGCGGGCGCGGATCCGCGCCATGATCGAGGATCGCCCGGATTGGCTGATCAGCCGCCAGCGCGCGTGGGGATCTCCACTGGCGATCTTCGCCGACAAGCGCACAGGTGAGCCGTTGAACGACGGCGACGTCAACGCCCGGATCGTCGAGGCGATCGCGAAGGAGGGCGCGGACGCCTGGTTCACCCGGCCCGCGCGCGACTTTCTGGGAAATCATGATCCCGACCGCTTCGAAAAGATCGATGATATCCTGGACGTCTGGTTCGACTCGGGCTCGACTCACGCCTTCGCCCTCGAAGGCCGCGAGCACACTCGGTGGCCCGCGGATCTCTACCTCGAGGGCTCGGACCAGCATCGGGGCTGGTTCCAGTCGTCGCTCCTCGAGTCCTGCGGAACGCGCGGCCGGGCGCCCTTTTGCGCCGTCCTCACTCACGGATTCACCCTCGATGAGAAGGGGGAGAAGATGTCGAAGTCGGAGGGCAACAGCGTCGAACCGCAGGAGGTGACGCGAAGGAACGGCGCGGAGATCCTGCGCCTTTGGGCGGCTCTGGTGGATTATTCGGAGGACCAGAGGATCGGTCCCGCGGTTCTGCAGACGACCATCGACGCCTATCGAAAGCTTCGTAACACGATCCGCTATCTGCTCGGCGCGCTGGCCGGCTTCGAGGATGCCGAGCGCGTGGGAAGGTCCCAGTCGCCGCCGCTGGAGAGGTTCATCCTGCACCGACTTTGGGAGCTCGACGGCCAGGTGCGCGCCGCCTACGAAGACTATGCGTTCAACGAGGTGATCAGGCGCCTCTCCGATTTCTGCTCCAACGATCTTTCGGCCCTGTTCTTCGACATTCGCCGGGACGCTCTTTATTGCGACCGGCCGGACTCGATGCGTCGGCGGGCGTGCCGCACCGTGATGGAACGGTGCTTCGAGCGCTTGACCGCGTGGCTGGCGCCGCTGCTGCCTTTCACGATGGAGGAGGCCTGGGCGGCGAGGCGCGGCGATGCCGGCGCCAACAGCGCCAGGATTTTCCCGACCACCCCTGAAGAATGGCGCGATCCTGAAGAGGCGCGGCGCTGGCGAGACGTCGAGCGGGTGACTTCGGTCGTCACCGGCGCTCTGGAGGTCGAGCGACGGGAAAAGCGCATGGGCGGACCACTCGAGGCGGCGCCGGTCGTGCACATCAGCGATCCAGAGCTCATGGGCGCGTTCGAGGGCCTCGATCCGGCCGAAGTGTTCCGCACCAGCCAGGCGGAACTATCCCGCTCAAACCCTCCTGACGGTGCGTTCGCGCTGGAGGAGGTCGTCGCGGTTGCGGTCGAGCCCAGGAAGGCGCAGGGCGCGAAGTGCGCCCGCTCGTGGCGGATCCTCCGCGAGGTGGGGAGCGATCCCAGGTATCCGGACCTGTCGCTGAGGGACGCCGATGCCGTAGCCTGGTGGGACGCGCGCCACCCATGAGGTCCGTGACCCGTTTCGGCTGGATGGCCTATGGCCTGGCCGCGGCCATAGTCGCCGCGGATCAGGCGGCGAAGGGGTTCCTGCTGAATGTCTACGGCCTCGATGGGCGCGGCGCCGTGCCGCTGGTGGGACCGCTGGCGTTGCGCTTGGTATGGAATCCGGGGATCAGCTTCGGCCTGTTCCGATATGATTCGCTCTGGACCCGTTGGGCTCTCGCCGCCTTCTCGCTCACCGTCGCCACCGCCCTCGCGATATGGGCAAGGCGCATCGAGCGACCGCTCTCGGGATTGGCGGTCGGCTTGGTGATGGGCGGAGCTGTAGGCAATCTCATCGATCGGGTGCGCTACGGGGCGGTCGCCGATTTCCTGGACGCCACACGCCTGCACTTCCCCTGGGTGTTCAATGTCGCCGACAGCGCGATCAGCATCGGCATCGCCCTGCTGATCGCCGAGAGCCTCCTCTCGCCTCGCAAGGTGTGATCGGCGAAGCCAAGAGCGTTGTCGCCGCCCCCCCGAATAGGCTATCGAAGGGGTTGGTGAGGGGCCGGGGCGGCTTTTTCTCTCAAGGGACGCGTCCTTCATGATTTTCACCCGTCTGCTGATGGCGATGGCCGTCCTGGGTGCTGTCGGCTTGGCGGGTTGCCAGTCCGCTTCGCGCGCCCTGGGGGTGACGAAGGTTTCGCCCGATGAATTTCGCGTTGTCAGCAAGGCGCCGCTCGTCGTGCCGCCGGACTTTTCGCTGCGGCCGCCAGCGCCCGGAGAGCCGCGGCCCCAGGAGCTGCAGCCGGAAAGCGCCGCGCGCGCCGCCTTGCTGGGCGAGCGGGCCTCCGAGGTGCGCTCGGAGGGTGAGAAGTTGCTGGTGGCGAAGGCCGGCGCGGACAAGGCCGACCCGCTGATCCGCTATGTGATCGACGACGAGTTCGGGGCGGTTGCCCACAAGGACAAGGGCTTCGCCACCTGGGTGATGTTCTGGCGCAAGGGTCAGCCCGCCGCGAGCCCTGACGCGATGGCGGCCGCCACCCCAGCCCCTGTGGACGCCACTGCCGAAGCGACCCGGATCAGGAGCCTGACAGGCGATCAGGCGGTGGTCATCTCACGTCGGCAGTCGGGCAAGATCAAACTCCCCGGCCTTTAGAGCGACGCGGTCGGCCTAGGCCTTCGCAGGCGCTTGATCGCGGCGGCGAGCGGGCGGGCGGCCCCGTGATAGCCGCTCCATGCCTTCGAGTTTCGGATCAGGTCCGGAGCGGTGCGGATCGTAAACCGCATCGGATCGAGGCCCGGCCGCACCTCGTCCCAGGTGAGCGGCATGGATACCGGCGCCATCGGCCGGGCGCGCGGCGATAGGGGAGCGACCGCGGTCGCCATCCGGTCGTTGCGCAGATAGTCGAGGAAGATGCGGCCCGTTCGCAGCTTCTTGGCCATGTTCAGCACGTAGGCCTCGGGCCGGTCCTTGGCCATGCGATCGCACAGATCGCGCGCGAAGGCCTTCGCCGTGGGCCAGTCCAGACCATCCTTCAGAGGCGTGACCACATGCAGCCCCTTGCCGCCGGTGGTCTTGCAGAAGGCCACTAGGCCCAGGTCGTCGAGCCTCTCATGAAGTTCGCGGGCCGTGGCCACCACGGCGGCGAAGTCGACATCCGGGGCCGGGTCCAGGTCGAACACCAGACGGCCGGCGCGATCGGGCGCGAAGGGTCGGCAGTTCCACGGGTGGAGTTCCACCGCCGCGGTCTGGGCCACCGCGGCGAGTCCCTCCCGACGATCGATCTCGATGTATGGCTCCCGATCGCCCGAGACGCTCACAAGCTCCAGCAGGCTGGAGGTCCCCTTCATCGCGTGCCTCTGGAAGAATTTCTGACCTTCGACGCCGTCGGGAGCGCGGATGAGGGAACACGGCCGGCCTGTCACGTGCGGGAGGATCCAGCCCGCCATGGCCTCGAAATATTGCGCCAGCTGGAGCTTGGTCACCGGCGCGCCGTCACCGCCGTCCGGCCACAGAGGTTTATCCGGATGGGAGATGACGACGCCCATCACCTGGTTCGACGGCGCCTCGCCAGCCGGGCGCGCCGCCCGCGGGCGAGGCGGCGTTACATCCTCGACCCGGGTGGGCGCGTCGGCATGCACCTCGCCCGCCGGCTTGTCCTCGCCGAGACCCTTGAAAGAGGCTTGGCGGAGCGCGCCATCGCCGGTGAAGCCCGCATATTCGATCTCCGCGACGAGAACCGGCTTGAGCCAATGGACCTCCACTCCACCCCGGGGCGCGACCGCGCCGCTGAAGGGGGACCGCGCCGCCTCGTGAGCTTCCAACCTAGGCAGCAGATCCGAAAGGGCTCTTTTGCCGAAACCGGCGCCGATTCGGCCGATGGGGACCAGCTTTCCGTCACGGAAGACGCCGGCTAGGAGGGAGCGGAAGGCGCCATTGGTTGTCGCCCAGCCGCCGAGTACGACCTCGTGGCCCGCGCGGCACTTGGCTTTGGTCCAGCTTTCTCCCCGTCCCGATCGATAGGGGGCGGCCAGATTCTTGGAAACGATTCCTTCCAGGGAGAGTCTGCACGCCGATCGCAGGACCGCCTCACCACCGGACTCGAAGTGATCGACGAAGCGGATGGACTTTCTCGCAGCCGAGCCGAGTCGGCGGAGCAAGCGGCGCAGGCCCGCCTTGCGGTCAAGAAGCGACAGTTCGCGAAGATCCTGGCCGCCGGCGAAGAGCGCATCGAACGCGAAGAAAACCAGGTCGTCGGTCTTCTTTTCGGAGAGCGCGGCCTGAAGGCCCGCGAAGTCGGGGGAGCCACGAGGATCCAGGGCTACGATCTCGCCGTCGATCAGGCAGTCGGCGAGGCTGGCGGCGGAGCGGGCGATCCCTGAGAAACGGTCGGTCCAATCCAGACCCTTCCGGGTGCGAAGGCGGGCGTCTCCGGCCTGGACGCGCAACTGCATCCGATATCCGTCGAACTTTATCTCGTGGACCCAACCGGTTCCGGACGGAGGGCGATCGACCAGCTTGCAGAGCTGCGGCTCCACGAAACGAGGTGGAACGGCGAGCATGCCTCGAGGCGCCGCCGGCGCGGTGGCCGCGCTCGAGGCCTGCACCGGCGCCGGGGCGCCATCGGACAACCAGATCGCGTCGGCGGCGCCCGCTTTGGCCAGGATGAACGGCTTGGGAGATTTCCCCCTTCCGGCCGCGATGTCGGCCATCTTTCTGCCCGAGGCCACCGATCGGTCCTCGGCCGTCGGCAGGCCGTCTTCCCCGGCTTTGGCGGCGTCGTCCCTGTGTTTGATGAGGAGCCAGTTGGTTCGTTTCGTTCTCTCGCGGTCGCGGGCCATCCTGACCAGAACCCAGCCGCCGTGCAGTCGCTCGCCCTCGAGGACGAACTTCAGCTCCCCCTTGGCCAGGGCCTTCAGGGGATCGGCGCCGTCCTCCGGCGCCCAGTAGCCCCGGTCCCACATCTGGACCGTACCGCCGCCGTATTGCCCCTTGGGGATGGTTCCCTCGAAGTCTCCGTAGTCCAGGGGGTGGTCTTCCACCTCCACGGCCAGACGCTTGTCGGCGGGGTCGAGGGAGGGACCTCTGGTCACTGCCCACGACTTGAACACGCCGCCGGCCTCCAGTCTCAGATCATAGTGGAGACGGGTCGCGTCGTGCTTCTGGATGACGTAGCGAAGCCGGTCGGACCTTGGCGCGCGGGCGCTGCCGCTCGGCTCGGTCGTCACGCTGAAGTTCCGCTTCGCGCGATAGGTGGCTAGCTTCGCTGGGGCCATCGACCTTCAGCGCCTCCCGAAGAATACTCCTCGTCGGCGAGTCGAAAAACGGCAGGCGAGGTTCGTGCGACGCCTTCAGGGCGTCGACGAAGGAATCCCGCCACACCTTCACATCGCTGCGCCTAACGCCCTGCATCAAACTCTCCCAGCGCCGGATGCGTTCCTTGCGGTCCATGGTGAGCGCCAGCTTCAGGGCTTCGCTGATTTCCTCGCGGCTGAACGGATTGACGATCACCGCGTCGGTCATCTGGCGCGCAGCGCCGGCGAACCGCGAAAGGATCAGGACACCTGGGTCATGGGGGTCCTGCGCCGCCACATATTCCTTGGCCACGAGGTTCATTCCGTCGCGCAGAGGGGTCACAAGACCGACCCGGGCGGCGCGATAAATGCCGGCCAGTTCGTCGCGACGATGGTTCTGGTGCACGAACCGGATCGGCGTCCAGTCGACGTCCGCATAGGCGCCGTTGATCCGCCCGGAGAGCGAATCGATGCGCGCGCGCAAATCCTGGTAGGCCTCGACCTCGCCGCGAGAGGTGGGCGCGACCTGAAGATAGAGGACGTCTCTTCGATGCTCCGGGTTGTCCTGAAGGAACCTTTCGAAGCCGTGGAGTCGCTCTTCGATGCCCTTTGAATAGTCGAGACGGTCGACGCCCAGGATGAGCGAGCGAAAAACACTGTGGGCGGCCATGCGATCGTATGCCCGGTTTGCGACGTCGGAACGTGCGAGGGCGCAGAATTCCTCGACGTCGAGCCCAATGGGGAAGATCTGAGCACGAAGGGTCGTTCCAAACGCTTCCAGACGGCCGTCGACGGTCCACCCGCCACCCGCTTCGCCCAGCACATAGGACTCGAAAGCCCACAGCCATTCGTCGGTCTGGAATCCCACCAGATCATAAGAAAAGAGAGCCTCGACCAGTTGGCGATTGCGCGGCAGGGTGGTGACCAGGGGCGCGGCCGGCCAAGGAACGTGGAGGAAGAAGCCTATCGCATTGGTGATTCCCAGGCGGCGCAACTCCCGGCCGAGCGGGATCATGTGATAGTCGTGCACCCAGATCAGGTCGCCAGGCTCGATCAAGGGCGCGAGGGTCTCGGCGAATCGTCTGTTGACCCGCTGGTAGCCCTGGTCGAACGAACGGTCGTAGGCGGTCAGGTCGATCCGATAGTGGAAGAGCGGCCAAAGCGTGCCGTTGGCGTAGCCGTTGTAGTATTCCTGATAGTCACTCTCTTCGAGATCGACGGTGACCACAGTGACGTCACTTACCCGGCGGGTCGTCGTCACGCCGGTGAATACTGGCGTCGTCTCCCCGCTCCATCCGAACCAGAAGCCGGAATATTCCTTGAGAGCGGCCGCGAGCGCGACCGCGAGACCGCCGGCCGGCGCCTCCCCGGGCTTCTCTGGAGGATTGACGCGGTTGGAGACGACGATCAGGCGACTCATCGCACCGAACTCCAAGGCCGGCTGAGCAATACCGCGCAGTTTATCAGACCCACAAGCGAATAGGTCTGCGGATAGTTCCCCCAAAGGGTGCCGTCGCTGAGGCTGACGTCCTCCGAGAGCAGCCCGGCATGATTGCGCCGACCGAGCATCTCCTCGAACAGGCGACGCGCTTCGGCCGTTTCACCGATCAGATGCAGCCCTTCGATGAACCAGAAGGTGCAGAAGTTGAATGCCGTCTGCGGCGTGCCGAAGTCGTCGGCCCGATCGTAGCGAAGCAGGTTTGACCCGCGGCGCAGGTGGGAGTCGATGGCTTTCAAGGTGCCGCGATGGCGCGGATCGTCAGGCTGGAGGAAACGCAGATCGACCAGCTGGGTCAAGCTGGCGTCCAGTTCATCGCCACCGAAGGTGGCTGTGAAATGATCCTCCGCGGCGTTCCAGGCCTTTTCCTCGATTGCCGCGCGGATCTTCAGCGCCCGGTCGTTCCAGAATCTGGCGCGCGCCGCCAGGCCGAGTTTCTCGGCGGCATTGCCCAGACGATCGCATGCCGCCCAGCACATGGCCGCGGAGTAGGTGTGCACCGCGGCCCTCGTGCGCAGCTCCCATGGTCCGGCGTCGGGCTTGTCGAACAGGTTGAAGGCGCGCTCTCCGACCCGTTCGAGCGTCTCGAAGTCCTCGTGAGTGGCCGGCCGCAGAAGCCGCTCGTCGAAGAACGCCTGAACGTTGCTCAGGACGATCTGGCCATACACGTCGTGCTGGACGTGTTCGTGCGCCTGGTTGCCGACACGCACCGGTCCCATCCCCCTGTACCCCGGCAGAGTATGTATGATCCGCTCGTCCAGAGCGGTCTCATATCCGACGCCGTACACGGGCTGAATGTGGCCGCCGCCGGCGGCGTCCACGATGTTGCGCAGATAGCCCAGGTAGCTCTCGAGGATATCCACGGCCCCCAGCCGGTTAAGGGCCTGCACCACGTAGTAGGCGTCCCGGATCCAGCAGTATCGGTAGTCCCAGTTTCGCCCGCTGTCGGGCGCCTCGGGGATCGAGGTGGTCAGCGCCGCGACGATCGCTCCGGTCTCCTCATAGGAGCACAGCTTCAGCGTGATCGCCGCGCGAATTACCGCTTCCTGCCACTCGAGGGGGACGGCCAGCGTGCGCACCCACTCGCGCCAATAGGCGGTGGTGTCATCGAGCATGCTGGCGGCGGTGGAAAGCACCTCGCCTTGGAACGGCTCGTCGGGGCCAAGGAAGAGGGCGATCTGCCCTTCGAGGCGAAACGTCCGCTCCTCCAGGATATGCGAGATCGGCGCGTTGCTGGTAAGCCGCAGCGTCACGTCCGTGCACGCGTATCGGACATGGTTGGACCCGGAGGTGACCGCGGCGCCGCCGGCGCCCCAATCGGCCGTCGGGCGAAGGCGGATGGTGATCCGCGGCGCGCCGGCGATCGGGCGGACCAGACGGATGAACGACTTGGGTCGATAGCCCCGGCCATAGAGCCGGAACCGGGGCGCGAAGTCAGTGATTTCGACCGCGCCCCCGGCCTGGTCGGTGATCTCCGTGCGCAGGATCGGGGTGTTGTGCAGATAGGCTTGGCGGGTCCGCGCGGCGCCCGCTACATCGATCGCCCACACGCCCTGGGCGTCGGCGGCCGACGGTTCTCCGGCGGCTAGCAGGTTGGAGAAGACTGGATCGCTGTCTATCCTTGGCGCGCAGCACCACACGAACCGGCCATGACGATCGACAAGGGCGCTGATCGCCGAGTTGCCGATGGGCGCGAGGTCCAGGTCGCGTTTCAAGCCCGCCGCTCCACCGCGCGTGCGAGCCACAGCCTGGTCGCGTGGACATCCGGCAGGCCGAAGAGCGCCGCCGTCGGTCGCCGTGATCCCACCAGCGCTCCGAACCCGCCAAGCGCCTGGGCGACGCGAAAGGCCGGTTCATCGGTGAGATCATCGCCCAGGTAGACCGGAGTGTATCCGGCGAACGGCGCTTCGGCCATGAATGCCCGAACCGCGGCGCCCTTGTCCGGGCCGGGGGCTTTGAGTTCGACCACCATGTCGCCCTTCTGAATCACAAGGCCCAATTCGGCGCCGAGTAGGTCGGCGAGGGCTGTACAGGCGCCCTCGAGACTCGTCGCCTGGCGATAATGCAACGCTACGGCGGATCCCTTGTCTTCGACGAGCAGATGGGGATCGCCCAGGGCGAAGGTGCGAAAACGCTCGGCCGCCTGCTCGACTTTCGCCGGCGGCGCGGTCGCCAGCACTTCGCCGTCTGCTCGTCGCCGGACCAGCCCATGCACGGCCGCTACCGCGACGACGCGCTTTTCGAGAACCCTGTCGAGATCAGCGAGGCCGCGGCCGCTGATCACGGCGAGCCGCCCGCCAAGGGCCCTCAAGAGCGCTTGCAGGAGGCGGCGGCGGTCGCCATCCGGCTTGACCGCATCGGGAGTCGCCTCGATGGGCGCGAGGGTGCCGTCCAGGTCGGCGAAGAGGGCGGCGCGCGACAGATCGAGCGGCGGCGGGGCCGGCAGGGCCCGTGTAGGCGTGGCCGCAATCGACATCACCGCCCCTTCACCGGGTTCGGGCAGGGTGCGACCCTCACCCCTCCAGGACCACTGAAACCGACCGATTCGACCCGGGACCCGGCGTTACGGCGACGCTGTCGCCGATGCGTTGGAAGCGCAGGTCCACCTTGGCGTCGCCGACGATCAGCCCGTCGATGGCGAGGTGCGGCACGCCGGCCGGCAGGGTTGGCCGCACGATGCGCACTTCCCGCCGAGCGGCGCTGATGGAAAGCCCGAGGCAGGCCTGGAGCATCATGAAGGTCGAGCCGGCGGCCCAGGCCTGAGGACGGCAGGCGACCGGGTAGGCGATCGGTGGTTCGTTTGGGTCCCGAGTGAATCCGCACAGCAACTCCGGCATCTTCATGTCGAAGGTCTTCGACGCCTCGAACATGTCGCAGAGCACCTTCGCCACTCCGTGGCGTTCGCCATAACGGGACATCCCCTGAAGCGCGAGAGCCGTATCGTGCGGCCAGATCGATCCGTTGTGATAGGACATGGGATTGAAGCGCGCCGCGTCCCTGGCGAGGGTGCGGATCCCCCACCCGCTGTCGAAACGGCCGGAAAGAAGCCGCCTGGTGACGCGCAATGCGCGTTCTCGCTTGGGGAGGCCGACGAAGAGCAGGTGACCTGGATTGGACGTCTCGGGCCGGCACAGTTCGCCGGCGCCGTCCCTGGCCAGCCCGTAGTGACCGGACTCCTCCATCCAGAAGCAGTCCTCCACCTTGGAGCGAATAGCCTCGGCCCGCGTGGCCCACGCCGTGGCACCGTCCTCACCAAGTCGGTCGGCCATCGCCGCCATCGCCCGCCACGCCGCGAAGGCATACCCCTGAACCTCCACCAGTGCGATCGGTCCAGGAGCGAATCGGCCGTCGGCGTGGAAGACCGAATCGATGCTGTCTTTCCAACCCTGGTTGGCCAGACCGCTGTCCTCGCCGCGGACGTAGTCGATCAGGCCGTCGCCGTTCGAATCGCCGTGGTGGTCCAGCCAACCGATGGCCGCGGTGAGCGCCGGCCACAGCTCGCCGATCAGGGCGATATCGTCGGTCCGTTCGAGATATGCGCCGGCCAGCGCCACAAAGAGGGGCGTCGTGTCGACGCCGCCATAGTAGAGCCCAAACGGGATTTCCTTGAGAGCCGCCATCTCGCCGCGACGGGTTTCGTGCATGATCTTGCCAGGCGCGGCGTCGCCGAATGCGCAAGTCTCGCGGGCCTGACGGGCCGCGAGATAGCGCAGGACGCCCCGGGCCAAGGATGGCTCGAGCCAGAGCATCTGCCATGCGGTGATGATCCCGTCGCGACCGAACGGCGTGGAGAACCAGGGAATGCCCGCGTACGGGTAGAGTCCGGTGGAAAGTTCGGTGGTGAGGATCGCGACATCGGCGCGAGACTGCTGCAACCAATCATCGAACGCGCTGTCGGAGGCCTTCAGCAGGCCCCCGCGATCCTTGATCCTGCGCACCGCCGCGCGCGTCGCGGCAATGGCCGAGTTGAAACGCTCCTTGCTGGGCGCTTCGGCGTCAATGCCTGGCCCGGCTTCGACGAAGAGATCGCTTCGCCCGCCCGCGGCGAGCGGAAAGATGAAGTCTGCTCGACGGTGGGTTATCCGGCCCGGCGCCTCGGAGAACGCCACGACGCCGGTTCGCGCCGCGTGGTCCAGGCCCTCGTAGACGAACACCACCGATCGCCCGTTCACCTTGGGCGGGGCGACCCGGCCACGCGCGTTGCGCTGCATGCCCCGCACCTCGAACATGTCGCGAAAATCGGCGGCGTATTCGAAGGCGATCGGGGCCATGACCTCGTCTAGCCCATAGTTGGTGAGCCGCAGGCGTTCGAACAGTCGCCCCCGACACAGGCATCGTCTGCGCTCGAGGTGGATGACGCCGCGCGGCGCGGAACGCCCACCGACCGGGGGGAGCGCATGGTTGGCGCCGTTGAAGCTGAAGACCACATTGTCGCGAGAAAGACCGAAGCTGAGCCGGGAGGGGCGCTTGTCGCCGACGAGCAGCCGGAAGCGCGACAAGATCCGGGTGTCGTCGCTGAACAACCCGTCAAGGCCGCCCCGGATGTCCCCCCAGGGATCGGCGACAAGGAAGCTGTCGCCGTTCTTCATCGCCAGCAGTTGGTCGAGGTCGCCGGTGGCGGCCGTCTCGTCGGGCTCCGGCGCGGGGGGTCCAGCGAGATCGTCCATGGTGGAGGGGTGATTCAGGCGATGTTGGCGGTGAAGTGCGGGTTCTCGGGCTTCACCGCATCATGCGCAAGCTCCGCCGCGAACGGGCGGCGAGCGAGTTGCGCGGCATAGAGATCGAGGTAGCCCCTGGCCATGGCGGTGGCGGAAAACCGCCGTTCGAAGCGGCGGCGAATCTCGCGCCGATCGAGGCCGCGGGCGTCGCCCACGGCGGCGGCGGCCCGCGCCTCGCCGTCGACCAGAAAACCGGTGATTCCAGGCTCGACAACCTCGGGCGCGGAGCCGCAATCGTAGGCGACCACCGGGGTTCCGCACGCCATCGCCTCGATCATCACCAAGCCGAAGGGTTCGGGCCACTGGATCGGGAAGAGCAGGGCTTCGGCGCCGCCAAGGAACTCCGATTTGTCGGCGTCGCCAATCTCGCCGATGAACTCGATCAGCGGGTGATCGAGGAGCGGCTCGATGGTTTCGCTGAAATATCGAGCATCCGCAGGGTCGACCTTGGCGGCGATCCGCAGCGGCATGCCGACCCGCTTGGCGATGGCGATGGCCCGGTCGGGTCCTTTTTCCGGGGATATCCGGCCGAGGAACGCAAGATAACCGCGGGGTTTGACGCAGAACCGATAAAGTCCCTGAGGCATGCCGTGGTGGACGGTGCCCACCCAGTTGGCGAAGGGCAGATCGACCCGCTGAGAATTCGAGATCGAGACCAGGGGATATTTCGACCAGCGCCGGTAGACTTCCGGGAGGTCCTTCAGGTCGAGGCGGCCGTGGATCGTGGTCAAGGTCCGCGCCGCCATGTCCTCGAACATCGGGAAGTGAATCATGTCGACGTGGAAATGAATGATGTCGAAGCGATCCCGCTGGCGGCGCACTTCGTTGAGCATGTTCATATGCGCGGCGAGATCGGACTTGAGCGGGGCGGGGTCCAGTCGGATCGCCTGGTCGCGGACCGGAACCAGCTTGGCGCGCGTCTTTGCATCAGCGCTCGAAAACAGCGTCACTTCATGGCCTAGACCGACAAGGGCGTCGCTCAGGTTGGCGACAACCCGTTCGGTGCCGCCATAAAGACGGGGCGGGACGGCCTCATATAGCGGCGCGACCTGGGCTATCTTCATCGATCAACTCCAGCGCCAACAACACTTCACCAAAACCTCCTGACGCGCGTGGCGCAGCTTGGTTCCCGATGAACGGCGGTATTCCTTTCGGATAGGCGAGAAGGGGAGAAAGCTGGGATATAGGGTCGCCATGCGGTCTCGAAAAGCTCGGCAAGCCGCGGTGATGACCGTTCAACGGGGGGACGGGGTGACCGAACTCAACCAGGAGGCCGATCTATCGCCGGCTCCGACGACTGTCGACGGCCGTGGACGCCTCACTTTCGGCGGCGTCTGCTGGTCGCTCTTCGAGGGGGCGAGATATCCATTTGTGACCCTGATCACCATCCACATCTTCATGCCCTACGTAGCCCAGACCGTGGTTGGCGATCCGGTCAGCGTAACGAGGTCGTCTCATGCTGGGGGTGGTGCTCGCGCCGGCCTTCATTTCGTGCGCGGAGGCGAGCCCGCCGGGCGAGTGCGCGCGGTTCAACAGGTGGCGCAGGCCACCTGATTGGAAATTCGCGGGTGCAGATAATAGACGTTCGAGAAGGTGATCGGCGAAGTGAGAAAGTAATTCACCGGAGAGGTATAGACGTACTGGACCTCTGACATGACCACGCTCTGGCTTGCCGACATGGCGGTCGCCGGCATGACCACTGTCGAACCCTTGGCCAGCGGCGCCATGCCGCTGCCTTCGCTCCAGTCCACGGTCGCTTTGTCCGACGCATCGGTCGTGACGCTCGAAACGCGCATTTCGAGTGGCGCGATGGGGAAGGGCGCGACGATCGCCTGGCCGACGGTGAAGATGTCGGAAATTTCGCTCGGCGTCATGGTGCTGCTCTGCGCCACCAAATCGCCCACCGTCGAAGCGGTGTGAGCAACCCGACGCTGGGCAATCATCGCCTCGGTCATCTCCGCCAGTCCGAAATACATGATGATTAGCACCGGGGCGATGAAGGCGAACTCGATCGCCGCCACAGCCGAGACATCGCGGGCGAAGCGTTTCACGAACACGGGGTGATCCCGGCGAAATCTTCGTTGCGGAAGGCGGCCGACGAGGTGACGAGCCGCTGGGTGGCGCCGAGGTTGGGCATCCCAGGCTCGAGCAGCGGGGCCAGCAGGGTGTAGGGGTAGAATACCCTGACCAGCACAATGCTGCATGAGGTGCCAGAATCGAAGCTGGTCTTTGAGGGATCCAGCGCGCCGTTTGTAATCGGCGGTGTCACCGAGATCGAGGAGAAGGTAGCGAAGGTGCGGACGTCCACCACCACGTTGGCGCTGCAGTCCGAGGCCGAGAGCCAGGACATGTTCGCGCAGACCACGGATTTGAAGCCGGCGGCGGTGTTGGTTCCATAAAGCTGCAACTGGCCGGTGCGAATTTCTCGGGAGGCATTGAACGTTGCGGCGTCCAGCGTCGTCGAGGCCATGAACAGCATGCCCAACTCGACCACGCCCAGCAGCAGCATGAAGAAGGGCGTGGCGATGATGGCGAATTCGACGGCCGCCGCGCCGCGGCGCTCGCATGCGAAGCGCCGCAGGAAGCTCAACCCGCGCCTTGGAAAACCAAGCATTAGGCTTCGCCAATCCATCATCCGCCCTTGGGCCCAATCCATACGACAACCGCGCCTAACTGGCGCTTAACGCGGCCCCAATCCGTGCAAGACGGGCGCCATGAAGGCCCGGAGGCCGGCCCCTTCGCGTTACGACCGGTTTACCAGTGGCGTGCGATCACGCCGATCTCGGGTTCATTGTCATCGCTCGGCGCGAACGCCTTCGAGCGAGACCGCCGCTTCCGGAGACGACGCAGCCGTGCGCATCGGCGCCTACGCCCAGGAGAGCGCAGCCTGTCTCTGGCTGATCGTGCTGGCCGTGACCCTGGCCCTCGAACGCTGGCGTCCGGCGCGGGGCGAGCAGCGAGGCGATTGGTGGAACAATCTTCGCGCCTGGGCGCTGACCATTGCCGCCGGATTCACCTCGACGCCCGTGGCCGCAGGCGCGGCGACCCTCGCGATCAATGCCACTGGCGGCGGTCTGATTGTCCTTCCGACCCAGGGTTGGGGGTTGGCGGTTGGCCTTCTCGCCTACCTGGCGGCGATGGATTTCGGCGAATATCTTTTCCACCGGGCGCAGCACGCGATCCCGGCGCTGTGGGCCATGCACTCGCTGCACCACAGCGACCCCGCGGTGAACGTCACCACGGCCGGGCGTCACTTCTGGCTCGAAGCGGCGATCAAGAGCGTCACCATCTGGCTGGCCGTGGCTCTTCTTCTCAAGGCGTCGGCGACGATTGTTGCTCTGTACGGCGTTTTGCAGCTCTACAATCTGGCTCTGCACGCGAATTTGCGGCTGGGCTTCGGGCCGCTCTCGTGGCTGGTGAATTCTCCACAGTATCACCGGATCCACCACGCCCGGGATCCGAGCCATTTCGGCGGCAACTACGCCGCCCTGCTCACCATCTTCGACGTCATCGGGGGGACCTACCGCAGGCCCGAACCGGGAGACTTTCCCCAGACCGGACTGGATGACCGCCCCCCTCCGGCGGACCTGTGGCAGACGCTTGCCTGGCCTTGGTCGGCGGTGACGGTTCGCCGCGCCCACGCCTTTTCGCCGGGCGCGTATGGGAGGGGCACGTGACAGTGGCGTCGCGAGGCCCGGCAGCGCCTCTGCGGCCCGACCGGTTCGCCGTGGTGCTGGACCTTGGCGAGCGAGGGCTGCTCGTCGGCCTCTACATTCTTCTTGTTGTTCGGCTGCAGCCGTCGCTCGCCAGCGCTCCGTTCAATGGCCTTCTGATCCTCGCCGAGACGGTCGTCGTTGGTTTCGTGGTCTTTCGCAGGCAAACCTCGACAATCACAAAAGACCCGACCGACTGGCTTCTCGCTCTGAGCGGGACCCTGCCGCCGCTGTTTTTTCACGCGGGCGGTGGCCATCTCATCGCCTCCGGCCTGGCGGGCGGCCTGATGGTCACCGGGATTCTCATTCAGGTCTCGGCAAAGTTTTCCCTGCGCCGCAGTTTCGGGATCGCGGCGGCCAACAGAGGCGTCAAGATGGGTGGCCCCTACGTCATGGTGCGGCATCCGATGTATCTCGGGTACGCGATCACCTGGCTCGGCTTTCTTTCGATCAACGCCTTGTGGGTGAATCTAGCGCTCGCCCTCTTCGCCGCGGCGATGCAAGTCGCGCGAATCCTCGTCGAGGAGCGGCTGTTGTCGGCGGATCCCGCCTACCGCGGCTATATGGCCAGGGTCCGTCACCGGATCATTCCCGGCTTCTTCTGATTGGCGACCGCTATCGTCGCCTGGCGCGGGCCGCCGAGCGCGCCTCTGCGCGTAATGACTATTGCGCGGGCGTCGTCAAGGGCGGCGAGGCCGCCGCGGTAGCCGCGGCCGAACTGCGTTCACAGCGCGGCGCGCATGCGTAGGTTGAGACATCGGGGCCGCGATAGATCGAAACGCGGTTTGCGTCGGGCGAGGCGATTACCACCTGGCGGCTCAACATGGTGTGTCCGGACCGATCCGTGACCACGACATTGGTCACCCCGAACCCCTTGCCGACCAGTACGATATGGGTGGCGTCCAGGACGCTGGCGTCGGCGATCGCGGGGTTGCCGACAATGACGTCGCGGGCCGGACGCGGCAGCGTCACGCGCGTAGCCTGATCGACATTCACTGTCAGGGCCTGGGCGGCGACCTGCAGTGGGGCGAAGATGACAAGGCAAGAAACCAGGGCCGGGACGCGCATGGGTTTTCGAGGCACTCCGCGAGGGAATGGCGTCAGGCTTCTCTTGGAATGGTCAACAAAGGCTGAACAAGCGGTCGCCCGATCGCGCTTTCTAGCCCCATTTGACTTGGTAAACCGTTAGCAATGATGAACGCAAGTAAATCAAAGAAAACGCGGATTCATATTCATTCGTTTACTGGCCATTAAGCGGAAGGAGGGATGGTGAGCACGTGTTCGGGGCGAGCAGGCCAGCAAAGGCTTGATCCCTCACTAGCCTGCTTGCAAGCCAAGGAGACAAGCAAATGTCTAAGTTCGTCACGCGTTTCATGCAGGACGACTCGGGGGCCACGGCCATCGAGTACGGCCTGATCGTCGCCCTCATCGCGGTCGTGATCATCACGGCTGTGACCACCGTGGGCACGAACCTCAGCGGAACGTTCACCACGGTCGGCACCAAGATCGGCAGCGCCTGATCTTAGATTTCGATCGAAACAAAGAGGGGCCGCGGAGAAATCCGCGGCCCTTTCTTTTTGCGCCCGCCACTGAGGCGGGACGCCGCTTTCGCCGCTACCGAGCGTGGGCCGCAGTCGTCAACCGGTAGATCTGCAGAGTCTCGTTCCGCTTCGAGAGCCGTTGTAGCCACGGCGGGGTCGTCCCGGCCCGAAGGGCGGCGCCGAAACTGCCCGCGGCGACCATCATCGGATAGGGCGGACAGTCCACGACATAGTCGGCGTGGGTGGCCCGGGCCAGGGCCTCGGCGCGTTCCGTCGGCACCGCCAGCACATCGTGGGCGGCGAGAATTCCGAAGGACATTCGGTGATAGGGGGCGGCGAGCACCTCATCGGCCGTGGCGGCGAGAATGAATGGGCCCAGGTCGGTCTCAGAGAGCACCAGGCCCGCGGGAAGCTGCGCAAGGTGCGCATAGGCGCCGGTCAGGAAGCATTTGTCGATCGGGGCGGCGTGGACCACTCTGGGCCGGCCGAAGGCCAGGTTAGAGACCGAAACCGCAATCGCGCCAGCGACATCAGGCGCCAGGGCCATGCTCACGATCAATGTCGGCGCCAGGAGATCGCGCAGCCAGATCCGGGCGGCGACGCTCAGCGCGGCGCCCAGAATCGGAATTCCGAACCAGAATAGATAGGCCTCCATCCGTCGCGCCGAAGCGGTGGCGAAGGCCGCGGCGACAACGCAGAAAAAGACGAGGACGATCCCCGCGTCGGTCTTGCGGCCGCGCCTCGACAGAAGGGCGATTCCTGCCGCCATCCCCAGGGCGGCCATGACCATTTGGCGGATCGCGCCGGGTCGGTCGCCGACAATCGTCGATCGCCACGACTGTATTTCCTGGATGCGATCGAACCAGAACGGCCGGATCCTGGGATCCAGGGCGACGAATGGCCCGTGGACGCATTGCGGGCCGAGACCCAGATAGATCGCCACGGCGACCATTCCGGCAAGGCCGATCATCGACAGACGCATCCGCGCGGATACATGGCCCGAAAGTACCGCCGCAAGCGCCAGTCCCAGGCCCGCCGCCGCCACCGCCGCCACCAGGTTGAGGCCAATCTCGTCGCAAAACGAAAGCGACCAGCGCCACGGCGGTGTTTGGACCGCGAAAAAGGCGGCTGTCGCGAGCGCGAGCCCCAGGCCATAGGCTCTGCTCGCGCGCGCTTCGTCCCGGTCCTGCGCCAGCCGCAGGGCGAAGCTCGCGCCCACCAGGGCATGAAACATCAGCGCCTCGAGCCCGATGGCGAGACCGAGCCCCGAGGCGGCGCCCGACAGGGCGGCGTAGGCGGGGCGACGCGAGGCGTAGAGCGAAGCGGTCACCGATGCCAGGATCAGGACGATCTGCAGATTGTGGTGGTCCACGCGGCCAGGCAGGAACTGGACGAAGAGCCGCGTCGCGAAAAGCATCAGGATTGCCGTCACCATCACCGCCGCGCGGTCACCCAGCCTCCTGGCGAGCGAGAGACCACAAAGGACAGCCGGAAAAATCCACAGCATCGGCCAAGCGAAACGCACCGCCAGCTCGGCGCGCGCCGGCGATGTCACCGAACGGAGAACCCAGATCAGGGCCGCCAGGGCGCCGTCGAGGAGCCGAGACCAATGGAGCCAGACGCCTACCGGAGGCTGCAGCCGGGGCAGGAATTGATCATACCAGCCTTGACCGGAGAGCAGGCTCCTGACGAGCACCATCCGCATGGCGTCATCGGTATCCCCCAGGCTCGCACCGATTGGGCCCTTCTGCCAGGCCAGCACCCCCCAGATGACCGCGGTGACGACGGCGCAAACCAGAACCAGGGAACGGGGCGCGCGGAGATCCGGGTTCGCCGAGAGCCGCATGAGATGACCTGAAACTACAGCGCCCCCGTTTTCGCCACTGTCGGCGAACATGGTGCGCGCCAAGTTGCGCTTGCGTTAACCAGGAAAGATGCCCCGGGGCCCCGGAAGTCCCGCAATCGATTGATGGAAAGTTCACCCATTTGGGCGAGGACCGTTCGTCGCCGGCCGGCTGGCGCCGCGGAGTCGAATTCTTGCAACCGATGGTCGAGAACTTGGTGATCGGAGCCGGGCCGGCGGGACTCACGGCGGCCTATGCCCTCGCCAAGGCTGGGCGCGAAGTCGCGGTCCTGGAACAGGACGCGGTCTATCTCGGCGGCATCAGCCGGACGGTTGACTACAAGGGTTTCCTGTTCGATATCGGCGGCCACCGATTCTTCTCCAAGTCGAAGGAGGTCGTCGATCTCTGGAACGAGATTCTTCCCAACGACTTCATCGAGCGGCCCCGGCTCTCGCGCATATATTACCGCGGCAAATACTACGCGTATCCGTTGCTTGCCTTCGAAGCCCTGGCCAATCTGGGTCTGGTCCAGAGCGCCGCCTGTCTGGCCTCGTTCGCATGGGCGAAGATGCGGCCGGTGAAGTCGCCGGCGACCTTCCATCAGTGGGTGCGCAATCAATTCGGTGAGCGGCTGTTCTCGATATTCTTCAAAACCTACACTGAGAAGGTTTGGGGCATGTCCTGCGACGAAATATCCGCGGACTGGGCGGCGCAGCGCATCAAGGGCCTGGACTTGTGGACTGCGGTCGCCGACGGTCTGGCGCGGTCGCTGGGTGTTCGAAGAAAAGGCGGTTCGGCGGCCAAGTCCCTCATCGAATCCTTCCGCTATCCCAGACGAGGTCCGGGCATGATGTGGGAGGCGTGCGCCGCCAAGGTGAAGGCTCTGGGCGGCGATGTCGTCATGGACCGGCGGGTCGAAGGAATCGCCTGGGACGCCAGTTCGCGCGCCTGGTCGGTAAGATCGCGAACCGGCGCCGGGCGGATCGAGACCTTTCACGCGCGCAATCTGATTTCATCGGCGGCCATGCGCGATCTCGTGGCGGCCATCGATCCTCCTCCGCCGTGCCTTGGCCAGGCTATGGAGCTGCGCTATCGGGACTTTCTCACCGTGGTCCTGATCGGCTTGTCGGCGCGTGAGTTGCCAGACAACTGGGTCTATATTCACGATCCCAGCGTAATGGTCGGGCGCGTCCAAAATTTTCGCTCGTGGTCGCCTGAGCTCATCCCCGATGCGGTCTCGACATGCCTGGGCCTCGAATACTTCTGCTTTGAGGGCGACCCACTGTGGACCGCGTCCGATGAGGCCCTGGCCGAACTCGCCAAACGCGAAATCGCCGCCATCGGCCTGATGCGGGCGGGGGACATAAGGGACTGCTGCGTGGTGCGCCAGGCGAAGGCCTATCCGGTGTACGACGAGGATTATCGACGACATGTCGCGGCGGTGCGCGAGGCGCTGGAGCGGCTCTATCCGACCCTCCACCTGGTCGGGCGAAACGGCATGCACAAATACAACAATCAGGACCACGCCATGATGACCGGCCTGCTCACGGCCTCGAACATCATCGCCGGTGAGAAGCTCTACGATGTCTGGGACGTCAACGAAGACGCCGAGTACGGCGAGTCGGGACTTTCCGGCGCGCGGGAGGCGCTGACGAGCGAGCGCCTGGTCCCGAGGCGAGCGGCGTGAGCGCCATTTCGGAGCTCGCAGGCCTGTCCGCCGAACTGGCGGCGCCGGCGGGCGGCCCGGCGCGAATCAGGACGTTCGCCCGGGAATCCTGGCGCTACCTCGCCGCCAGCGTCGCGGCCCTGGCGGTCGATTTCAGTCTGCTCGTATTCCTGAGCGAAATTGTCCGGCTGAACTATCTCTGGTCAGCGGCGGTGGGGTTCACGGCCGGACTACTGGTCACCTATGGGCTCAGCGTCACCCTGATCTTTCGAGAGCGGCGGTTCGGCCGCGGTTTCGAACTGGGAGGGTTTGTCCTGATCGGACTGCTCGGGCTGGGGCTGAACGAGCTGCTGCTCCGGGGCATGGTCGAGGGGTTGGGATTTGGCTATGCCCTGGCGAAGATCCCGGCGGCCGGGGTCTCGTTCGTGTTCAACTTCATCTCGCGGCGCGTGCTCTTGTTCACCGCGCCCAGGCGCATCGAGGGCGCCGCCGGCGGTGTTTGAACGGGTTCTCCAGGGCCACGCTCGGCCTGGCGTGCCTGCTTTCCAGCCAACGGCCGGCTGACGCCGAACATGCTCGCGACCTGCGCCAAATTCGAACCAAGCCCGGGTCGCGAACGGCAGAGAGTGGGGGTCGACAAGGCCAGGTGCCAAGATCGCGTGGCGCCGGTCGCCCTTCAGATCCTGTTCATTGTCCTGGCGGCGGCAAACGCCCTGTTCCTGTGGCGCGCACTCGCTCAGCCCTGGCTTGCCCTCGCCTGCATCGTCGTGGTCGCCGCATCGGGTGGCTTGGTATTCAGCAAGCGCGAGCGTTGGTCCGAGGTGGAGTGGCGCTGGGCGGCAATCTGCGCCGTTCTGGCTCTGGCAATTTCGGTGCTCGGCGGCGCGGGGCACCTGATGTTCACCGCCGAAGACTGGGTGGCGCGGGACTCCGTATTGTCCGACGTCGCGCGCTGGCGATGGCCGGTGACTTACGACTGGCACGGCGTCCGCTGGGCGCTTCGTGCGCCACTCGGTTTCTACATGCTTCCCGGTCTGGCCGGCGCTTGGCTTGGCCTTAGCGTCGCGCATGCCGCGGTGCTGGTTCAGAACACGCTGATACTGACGGCGGTTCTGCTGCTCTACCTGCGCGGGGCGCAAGGATGGCGGTGGCGCGTCATCACCCTGGCGGTTTTCGTCCTATTCAGCGGATGGGACATCGTCGGCGAAATCAAGGTCTGGAGCCTGGCCCAGGCGGCCGGCCATTCCATCCCCTTTCCGCTGCATATCGAGCGATGGGCCGGGGACATGGAGTATTCGTCGTTTCTCACCGACATTTTCTGGGCGCCCAACCACGGCCTGCCGGCGTTCGCGTTTGTCGGCGCCTACCTATGCTGGAGGCGCCGGGAGATCTCGGCGACTGCCTTGACCGTGTTCGCCGGTCTGTGCGTTTTCTGGTCGCCGCTGGCGGTGATGGGAATGGCGCCCTTCATCCTGCTGGCCGCAGTGACCGACCTCCGGCGAGGAAGGGTGCGACTCAGGGACTTGGGGTTCGTGCTCGCCGTCGGCTTGGCGCTGCTTCCGGTTCTTCTTTACCTGCGCCTGGGCAGCGCGAGCGTCGTGCACGGTTTCGCGTTTCAGCTCCTGCGCGGCTTCTGGCCGCGCTACGGACTTTTCCTCACCGTTGAGGTCGTGCCGATTGTTTATCTGATGTGGCGAGGTGGGGGCCGCACCCGAGGGTCGCGCGTCGAGATGGCCATGATCACCGGCATGTTGGTGCTTATCCCGCTCTATCTGATCGGCTGGAATAACGATTTCATGATGCGGGCCTCGATCCCGCCGCTGGTCCTGGCGGCCCTGATCATCGCAGACCGCCTCGAGGCCAATCTGCAACGCAGGGATTGGACCTCGGCGGCTTTGGCGATCGTTGTCCTGGCGGTCGGCGCCGTGACGCCGGCGCTTCAGATCGTGAGATCGTTCTATTACCCGGCGACTCCGCCGATGACGACTGACGTGCCCCAAGTCTGGGAGCGGTATTCACGGACTCCGCCTGACACTTACCTCGTGCCGGCCGACATGCTCGGTCAATTGTCCCCGCTGTTTCGCACCGACTCCGGGTCCCTGCGGCGGCGGCGGCCCGGCGCGGCCTGACGGCCTAAGCCCCCAGACTCCGATCCGTATCGGCGCGGCGCTCCGCGCCTCGAAACTTTTGGTTCATTCGGTTGGGCGATGGTGATGTGAGGTCAGAAGGATCGCCAACCTCGATGTCGCCCGATCTGCTCCGGACCGCCCTGCTGTGCGTATTCTCGCTGCTGGTGGTGTTCGCCGGGGTTCGGGATATCGTCAGCTACACCATACCCAACTGGGTGTCTGGGGCTCTCGCCGCGGCCTTCGTTCCCGCGGCGTTGATCTGCGGCGTCCCGCTCCTGCCCCTCCTGGAGGCCGCCGGGCTCGGGGCGGCGATGCTGGTGGCCGGCATGGTGATGTTCGCCCTCAAGTGGATGGGAGGCGGCGACGCCAAGCTTCTGGCGGCCGCATCCCTGTGGGTCGGTCTTCCGGGCTTGGCGCCGTTCCTTCTCTACACCGGCTTGGCCGGTGGCCTTCTCGCCCTGAGCCTTCTTGCCCTACGCTCGGCCTGGGTGCGGCCCCTCGTGGTGGCCGGCCCCGGCTGGCTCGGTCGTCTCGCCACTCCCGGCGCCGCGACGCCCTACGGGGTGGCAATCGCGGCCGGTGCGCTGGCCGCATTTCCCCAAAGTCTCCTCACCATAGGCCCGCATGCGGCGTTCTGAGCTGCAATGGAGGTTTAGGCCGGCGTTAACCATGCGCGGCCAATGTCGCACTGCGCGTCGCCGGTTCGAGACGCGAGTTGAAGCTGAGGAAGAATGTCGGCGTTTCGGGCGCCGGCGCTTTCCCAGATTCGCAGGAGCCTGCGCAAGCCGATGAATCCCGTCCGAATCGCGATCGTGGGCGTTGCGGCGGTCGCCGCCATAGGCCTGGCCGTGCTCTTCCGCAATCTCGCTACGCCGCATGCCCTGCAGCCCACGGCGGCTTCACCGGCCGCCAGGCCGAGCGCGCGGGTGCTTGTGGCCTCGCACGACCTGGCCGTCGGCCAGCGCCTCGGCGAATCCGACATGACGTGGCAGCCCTGGCCGGCGGATTCCCTGAACGCGAGTTTCATCACCGATAATGCCGCGCCGGTCGTCGGCGCCGGGGGAATCGTCAAGACCGCGGCAACGACCGCAAGGGACATCGCCACGGGCGGCGGACCGGCGATGCAGGCTCTCAAGGGGGCGGTGGTCCGGGACGCGATCGTCAAAGGCGAGCCCATCGTCAAAGGCAAGATCGTGGTCGCGGGCGACGGCGGATACATGTCCGTGCGGCTGAACCCGGGAATGCGCGCCATGGCGGTTCCGGTGAACGCAGAGACCGGCGCCGGCGGCTTCATCCAACCCGGCGACCGGGTGGACCTGATTGCCTCGCGACCAGACACCACTCAGAAAAACGGCACGGGCTTTCTCACCCAGACTGTGGTCACGAACGCCCGGGTTCTCGCGGTCGACCAGACCACCGGTCAAGCGAAGAACGGCCAGTCGATCGTCGGCGCGACCGTGACCTTGGAGGTGCCCTCTCTCTCCGCTCCCCTCGTTGCAGAAGCGCGAGCGCGCGGCGGGGTCATGCTCGCGCTCAGATCCTACGCCGACACCGGTGGTGGGCCGGGACTAGGCGGAGAATCTGCGGCTGCCGGCGTGCACCTCTTCAAGGGCGGTGAAGTCAGCCAAACCATGGTGTCACAATGACGATCGGACGGGTCTGTTCGGCTCTGCTCGCGGGCGCGACTCTGGTGACGGCGGTCGTCGGGTGGGCGCATCCGGCAAGCGCGCAAAGTCGGTGGCGGGACGCCGGGAACGAAACCAGCTCCCCGGCGATGATCAGGGTGGATTTGAGCGGCGGCGGGGCTTCGCAGTCCCTGGCCCTGCCGATGGGCAAGTCGGCGCTGGTGCAACTGCCGATCGATGCGCGCGACGTCATGGTGACCAACCCGGGGGTCGCCGACGTGGTGCTGCGTTCGCCGCGGCGGATATCGGTGCTCGGGATAAAGCAGGGCACGACCGACGCCTCATTCTTTGATGCGCAGGGGCGCCGGATCCTCTCCCTCAACATTCATGTGGACATCGATCCCACCGCCGTGGGCGAGATGATCGATCGCCTTCTGCCGGGGGCCGATGTCCATGCCGAGGGGCTGAACGGAAGCATCATCCTGAGTGGTCAGGTCGCCACCGCTTCGGACGCGGACAAGGCCGTGCAGATCGCTCGCACTGGCGTCGCCAAGCCGGAAATGGTGGTCGACATGCTCAACATCGCCGGCAAGGATCAGGTGATGCTCAAGGTCCGCATCGTCGAGGTCGAGCGCAGCATCATCAAGCAGCTGGGCCTGAACCTCTCGGCGGTGATCGGGCGGCTGGGCCAGACCCAGTTCACCCTCGCCAATCCGGCCACCTATGCGATCAACGGATCGATCCTGGGAGGGGTCAGCGGGGGCTATCAGCTTAACACCACCCAGGGCGGGCTCGTCCCGGGGAGCAATGGGCTCAACCAGGCCGCGGCGACAATCCAGGCCTTTGAGAGAGTCGGCCTGGTGCGCACGCTCGCGGAGCCGAACCTCACGGCGATCTCGGGGGAATCGGCGAAATTCCTCGCTGGCGGCGAGTTCCCCGTCCCTACGGGCCAGGACAACACCGGACGGGTGACCATCGACTTCAAGCCTTTCGGCGTGGGCCTCGGGTTCACACCCGTTGTGCTGTCCGGCGGCCGGATATCGCTGAAGATCTCGACCGAGGTTTCCGAGCTCAGCAACACTGGCGCCTTCTCGCTGAGCAACGGACCAGGAGCGCCGACGCTGGTCGTGCCATCGCTCACGGTGCGGCGGGCGGAGACGACCGTCGAACTGCCGTCGGGCGGAGCGATGATGATCGCCGGCCTTCTCCAGGATACCTCAAAGCAGGATATCGACGCCGTGCCCGGGGTGAAGGATCTCCCGGTGCTCGGCGCCCTCTTCCGATCGCGAGACTACCAGGCGGGGGAATCTGAGCTGGTGGTGATCGTGACGCCATACATCGTCACCGCCGCCAGTCCTCAAGACATGCAGACACCGGCGGATGGGCTGAGGATCGCCACCGACAAGGACACCGTCCTGCTCGGCCGGCTCAACAGGTCCTACAACCGCCCGCCTGCGGCGACGGCCGGCCGCACATACCAAGCCCCGATCGGCTACGTGGTCGAGTAGGCAAGCAAGGAGCGAAGGGTAATGAAAACCACGGCGATCGTTCTTCTCCTCGCCGGGATCGCCCTGGGGGCGTGTGCCTCGGAGGCTGGCCTGCGCGACAGCGATGCGGTGACTCCAACCGAGCATTTCGCGATCGAGGTGCAATCGCAGCCCGAGACGCTCCAGCTGGCGGCCCATCATGGGGGCGCCACCCGTCGCCAGGCCGATGCGCTCGGCGCGTTCGCCCAGCAATGGACCGATATGGGAGGCGGGGAAATCCGCATACAGGTGCCGACAAGGGGCGCCGACCCGGCCTCGGCCTACCGCACGGCGACGGACGCGCGGGACATCCTTCTCGCCCGGGGCATCCCGCCCGGTAAATTGCGAATGGTCAGCTACACGGCGTTTGGCGGCCATCCGGCGACCGTGGTCGTGACCTACCCGAGGTATAGGGCGAAGGGCCCTGACTGCGGTCAGGGTTGGGGCAATCTGAGCGCCACCGCCGACAACCGGGCGTTCGACAATTTCGGCTGTGCGGTTACCGCAGACATCGCCGCGCAGATCGCAAACCCGGCCGACCTGCTCTCGCCCCGAGATCTGGACCCGCCGGACGGCGCCCGGCGCCAGCAGGTGCTCGACCACTATCGCAAGGGTGAAGCCACCTCCTCGGCGAAGGATGAGCAGGCCAACGGCGCGGTTTCGACCGCAGTTCACTAGGCGCCCTCAAATGCAAACCAAACCCGCGCAAAGCGATCCCTTCGATCTCGATTTCGAAGCCGACGACGAGTTCGCTTCGCCGCGAAGTCCGGAAGAGCCGTGGCGTCACGACACGCTGGAGGAGGAAGGGGATAGGGCTGGCCCCGGCGTCGCCCACGACGACCCTTTCGTTGGCATCGCGCCGCCAAGCCAACCCGATCTGGCTCCCTTCCCCGAGGTGCTCGCACCGGAACCGGTCGGCGAAGTTCTCGACGAGCTCACACCGGCCGAGACGCACCCCGCCTCCGCGCACCAAGAAGAATCCTCAGCGTTGGAGGAACCGGCCGCGCAGCTCATGGTTGCCCCACCTGCGGCGGTCCCAGAGCCGATACCCACGCCGGCCACGGTGCTGGGCGAGCCGGTGGCGCCCAGGATAACCATCAACGCCTTCTGTTCCACGCAAACGGCCATCGACTTGGTCAAAAGCGCGGCCGGAGACAGGCGCATGGAGCGCGCCTCGACCATTGTGCGCCTTGGCGGCCTCGCCGCGGCGGTCGAACACTATCAAAATCAGTCGACGCCCTCCCTGGTGATCGTCGAAGCCACCGAAGGCGCCGGCGAACTCCTGGCGCTTCTGAGCCGCTTGGCCGAGGTGTGCGATCCGGGAACCAAGGTGATGGTCATCGGCGTCGCCAACGACATCGCGCTCTATCGCGAACTGATGCGCCAGGGGATCAGCGACTATCTGGTGCCGCCGCTGAAGACCCTTCAGCTCATCAGCGCCATCACCAGCCTGTACGCCGACCCCGCCGCACCCTTCATCGGTCGACAAATTTCATTCTGCGGCGCCAAGGGCGGGGTCGGTTCCTCGACCCTGGCGCATAACGTCGCCTATGAGATCTCGGAGCGGATGACGGCCGGGACGGTGATCGTCGATCTCGACTTGGCGTTCGGCACCGCGGCCCTGGACTTCAACCACGATCCTCTGCAAGGCGTCGCCGACGCGCTCTCGCAACCTGACCGCCTCGATCCGGTCCTGATGGACCGGATGATGGCCAAGCACAGCGATCACCTCAGCTTGTTCGCCGCTCCCGCCACGCTGGACCAGGATTACGAAATCGGTTCGGACGTTTTCGAAGAAGTGATCCGCAAGATCAGGATGGCCTCGCCCTATGTGGTGCTCGACCTGCCCCACGCCTGGAGTCGTTGGAAGCGGCGGATGCTGCTCACCTCCGACGACCTCGTGGTCGTAGCCGAGCCCGATCTCGCGTGCCTTCGCAACGCCAAGAACATCATCGATCTCGTGCGCGCAGCCAGACCCCACGACGCTCCGCCGCGAGTGGTGCTGAACAAGGTCGGGGTTCCGGGGCGTCCCGAGATACCTTTGAAGGACTTCGGCGAGGCTCTGGGCGTGACGCCGAGCCTTTCGATCCCGTTCGACGCCAAGGCGTTCGGGCAGGCGGCGAACAACGGTCAGATGATCACCAACGCCGGGACCAGATCCAAGGCGGTGGAGTCCATCGACCAGCTCATCCGGATGATGCTCAACCAGCGTGGCGCGCCAGCCGCTCCGTCGGCCAAGTCTTCGGTGTTCTCCGGCCTCTTCAAGCGTAGGTAGGGCGGTCGACGCCGTGTTCGGAAAAAGAGCTTCAACCCAACCCGCCCAGCCCCAGGCGCCGCCCCCGGCCGCTTCCGGCGGCGCGCGGATCGCCACGCGCCCGGCCCGCGAGACGCCCCCAAGTCCGGTGAAGACACCGCCCAAGGAGGCGAGCCACGCCTTCGATCCGCCCCGTGCCCCGACGGCTTCGGCGCCCCTGGCCGAAATTGTCAACGAACAGAGCGACTACTACCACGCGACGAAGAACACGATCTTCAACGCGCTCTTGAACACCATCGACCTGGCCCAACTCGCCCAGCTCGACGCGAAGTCGGCGGCGACCGAGATCCGCGACATCGTCGCCGAGCTGGTCGCCATCAAGAATGTCTCGATGTCGGTGATCGAGCAGGACCATCTGGTTCAGGACATCATCAACGATGTCCTCGGCTACGGCCCTCTCGAGCCGCTCCTCGCCCGCGATGAGATTGCCGACATCATGGTGAACGGCGCCAACCGCGTTTTTATCGAGGTGGGCGGCAAGGTCGAACTCACCAACGTCCGGTTTCGCGACAATTCGCAGCTGATGAACATCTGTCAGCGGATCGTCAGCCAAGTCGGGCGGCGGGTCGATGAGAGTTCGCCGATCTGCGACGCCCGCCTCCCAGATGGCAGCCGGGTCAATGTCATCGCCCACCCCCTAGCCCTGGAGGGTCCGACCCTCACGATCCGGAAGTTCCGCAAAGACAAGCTGACGATGAAGAACCTGGTCGAGTACGCCTCGATCAGCCCCGAAGGCGCGAGAGTCCTGGGCGTGATCGGCGCATGCCGATGCAACGTGGTGATTTCGGGCGGCACCGGCTCGGGAAAGACGACCCTGCTCAACTGCCTCACCGCTTACATTGATCCCACCGAGCGGGTGATCACCTGCGAGGACGCCGCCGAACTGCAACTGCAGCAGCCGCATGTGGTGCGCCTGGAGACCCGTCCGCCGAACCTCGAAGGCAGCGGCCAGGTCAGCATGCGCGACCTGGTCAAGAACTGCCTTCGGATGCGTCCCGAACGGATCATTGTCGGCGAGGTCAGGGGTCCCGAGGCCTTCGACCTGCTCCAGGCGATGAACACCGGCCACGACGGCTCCATGGGCACGCTCCACGCCAACTCGCCGCGCGAAGCGATCAGCAGGTTGGAGTCGATGATCACCATGGGCGGCTACGGCCTGCCTTCGAAAACCATCCGCGAAATGATCGTGGGCTCGGTGGACGTGATCATCCAGGCGGCGCGTCTGCGCGACGGCTCGCGGCGCATCACCCATGTCACCGAAGTGGTCGGGTTGGAGGGCGAGGTGATCGTGACCCAGGACCTGTTCGTGTTCGAGATGACCGGCGAAGACGAGCACGGCCGGGTCACCGGTCGGCATCGCTCGACGGGGATCGCCAGACCCCGATTCTGGGATCGCGCGCGTTACTTCGGCCTCGCGCGCGAACTCGCCGAGGCTTTGGACGAAGCCGAGTAGACCATGGGCCCCGGTCTCATCGTGATCGTCGCCGCCATCCTCGGCTTCGTCGCAGTCGCCGGGGTCGGCCTGGTCTTCGCCGGCGGCTCACCCTCACAGACAAGGACGCTCAAGCGGGCTCAGGCGATCGGTGGCAGCGCCTCGGTGCGCGATGCCCGGGCTCGCGTCAGAGCGGCCGCCAATCCGGACGCGCGCCGCAAACAGATCGTCAACACGCTCAAGGAGCAGGAGCGGCAACAGAAGAAGGCCCGGCTGACCATTGCGAGCAAGCTGCTGCAGGCCGGCCTGACCTTTCGCGCCCGACAGTTCTACATCGCCAGCGCCGCGTTCGGCGTCGTCGTGCTCTTCATCGCCTTCCTGGTTCGCCCGGTGCTTTGGGCCGACCTTCTGCTCGGCCTTGCCGCGGCCGCCGGTCCGCCGCGCTGGATCCTCGGATTCCTCGGCAAGCGGCGGCTCAAGAAATTCACCGCGGCCTTTTCCGACGGAATGGACATCATAGTGCGGGGTATCAAGTCTGGTCTCCCGGTGCATGAGTGCCTTGGAATCATCGGCCGCGAAACGCCCGAGCCGATGGCCGGCGAGTTCCGGCGGCTGGTGGAAAATCTCGCCATGGGGATGCCGCTGGACACCGCTCTGGACAAGATGTCCGAGCGCGTCCCGACCAACGAGCTTCGCTTCTTCGCCATTGTCATGAATGTGCAGCAAAGAACGGGCGGCAACCTCGCAGAGGCGCTCAACAACCTCTCCACCGTATTGCGCTCGCGCAAGCTGATGCGCGAGAAGATCAAGGCCCTGTCATCGGAAGCCACGGCCTCGGCGATGATCATCGGCGCCCTTCCGCCGTCGGTGGTGTTGCTGATTTCAATCACCTCGCCGGCCTACATGGTCCCCATGTTTGCCGATCCGAGAGGTCAGCTGATGCTGATCGCCAGCGGTGTGTGGATGGCCCTCGGGATTTTCGTGATGCGCCGCATGATCAACTTCAAATTCTGACGGGCGTCGATGGACAGAGACCTCGCGCAGACGCTGACCGATCCGAACAACCTGTTCACGGCGTTCGTGGCGCTGGTCTCCTTCGCCGCGTTCGTCACCCTGGCCATGCCGGTCTTCGCCCGCAACAATCTCGATGCGCGGCTTAAGGCGGTGGCCAACCGCCGCGAGGAGCTCCGCCGGCGTTCGAGAGAGGCGCTGAGCACCAAGGCGGCGAGCGGGAGTCTGCGGCAGACCGACGAAAGCTTCTACAAGCGGGTGGTGGAGCGCCTTCAGCTCGGGCGCCTTCTCGAGGACGACTCTGTCGCCGATAAGCTCGCGCAGGCGGGATTCCGCGGACCCAGGCCGGTGTCGAGCTATTACTTCTTCCGTTTCGTGAGCCCGTTCCTGCTCGGCTCCGCCGTGGCGTTTTATCTCTTCGTGTTCAACGACTTCGGGCTGCCGACGATGGCGAGGCTGACTGCCTGCTTCGCCGCCTTCGTGATCGGGTTCTACGCCCCCAGCCTCTATATTTCCCACATCGCCCAAAAGCGCCGCGCTTCGATCGTCGCAAGCTTCCCCGACTGCCTCGACCTGTTGCTGATCTGTGTCGAGTCGGGGATGTCGGTCGAGACCGCCCTGCAGAAGGTCAGCCAGGAAATCGGCGGCGCCTCGATGGAGTTGGCCGAGGAGCTTTCTCTGCTGACCGCTGAACTCTCCTACCTTCCCGAGCGGCGGGTGGCCTACGAGGGACTCAGCAAGAGGACCAATCATCCCGGAATCAAGGCCGTCACCATGGCCATGATTCAGGCGGAACGCTACGGAACACCGCTGGGCACGGCGCTGCGGGTCATGGCCAAGGAAAATCGTGACCTTCGACTCGCCGCGGCGGAAAAGAAGGCCTCGGCCCTGCCGGCCCAACTCACGGTGCCGATGATCCTGTTCTTTCTGCCGGTGCTGTTCGTCGTCATCCTCGGCCCGACGATCATCCGGGTGCAGGACGTGATGTCCCACCATTGACGGAATGAAGCCACGCTTGTGGCGACGGACGGCGGGTCCTAAAGCCCTTGGGCGATGGACGCATCCAAGAACACGCCGGTCTGTGCGTCGACTTTCGCCGTCTTGACGGTTCTCCTGGCCGCGCCACGCCAGGCGTCCGGCGGGGCCGCGCCTGGGCTGAGTCTTCACGACGCCCGCGCGCGGCCCGCCGAGGCCGACGGCGCGGACGCGGGGCGCCTGCGCATCGACAATTTCTCGGCGACCGAGGACGCTCTGATCGGCGCGACGAGCCCCGCGGCCGCCGACGAAGGCGCGAGGTTGACCCCGTCCCGGCCAAGCCGCCAGACGGGTGGCCAACCCTTCGAAGAGTCTGCTGGAGACCGCACTTGTTGAGCTGGAACTACGCCGATCTTTGGGAAACCATCGCCCAGGCGGCGCCCTCTCGGCCAGCCCAGATGCATGGCCCGCGGGTTGTCTCCTGGGCCCAGTTCGACCGCCGCTCCGACGCACTCGGACGGCACTTCCTGGATGCCGGCCTTCAGAGACAGTCCAAGGTCGCGGCATATCTCCACAACGGCCCGGAATACCTCGAGACCTACTTCGCCGCCTTCAAGGCCGGTCTGGCGCCCGTGAACACCAACTACCGCTATGTCGCCGACGAACTGATCTATCTCTTCGACAACGCCGACGCCGAGGCGATCGTATTCAATGCCGCCTTCACGCCGATGGTCGAGCAGATCCGGGCCCGACTGCCGAGGGTCAAGACCTGGGTGGTCGTGAACGAGGAAGGACGCGATCCGCCCGCCTTCGCCACCGACTACGAGACGGTCGCTGGACGTGATGTGGGCCGCGTTCTCGCTCCGTGGGGCCGTTCCGGCGATGATCTGCTGATCCTCTATACCGGGGGCACCACGGGCCTGCCCAAGGGAGTGATGTGGCGCCAGGAGGACCTGTTCTTCGTTCTGGGCGCCGGAGGCAATGTCCTATTGGGCCTGCCGCCGTTTTCCTGCCCTGAGGACGCCGGGCCCAGAGCGCTCGCACTGGACCCCGGGGTAATGATCGCGGCGGCGCCCCTGATGCACGGCACCGCCCAATTCAGCGCCATGGCCGCCTTGACCGCGGGCGGGACGATCGCCTGCCTGCCTTCCTCGAGGTTCGACGCTGAAGAGCTGTGGGAAGAGGCGGCGCGGCTCGGAGCCACCGGAGCGGCGATAGTCGGCATGGCGTTCGCCGCCCCGATGCTCGAGGCCCTGAACGCCAATCCCGGCCGCTGGAATCTCTCGAAGCTGCGCCGCCTTGGATCCTCGGGCACGGTGTGGAGCATGGAAAACAAGCAGGGATTGCTGCGCCACCTGCCAGGCTGCGCGATCTTCGACAGCCTGGGCTCCTCCGAAGCGGTGGGACTGGGCGCCTCGGCCTCAGCGGCGGGATCCGAAGCGGCGACGGCTAGGTTTCTGGTCGGACCCAATAGCGCGGTCTTCACCGAAGACGGTCGCCGCGTCACGCCGGGCTCAGGCGAGCGCGGGCAGGTCGCGGTCTCGGGTTTTCTGCCGGTCGGTTACTACAAGGACCCCGACAAGACAGCCGGAACCTTTCGTGAGATCGAAGGTCGGCGATGGTCAATTCCCGGGGACTTCGCCACCGTCGAAACCGACGGCAGCCTCACCTTGCTCGGCCGCGGCTCCCAGGTGATAAATACAGGCGGCGAGAAGGTCTTCCCCGAGGAGGTCGAGGAGGCCATCAAGCGATTCGCCGGGGTTCGCGACGTTGCCGTCGTGGGAATTCCCGATGCCCGCTTCGGAGAGCGGATCTGCGCGGTGGTCGACGCCGAAGGCGATCCTCCGTCGCTGGCGGCGATCTCGGATCACGTGAGGGGCCAGCTCGCCGCCTACAAGGCGCCCCGGAACCTCGTCTTAGCCAGGATCGACCGCGCCCCTAACGGCAAGCTCGACTACAAATTGCTCCGCGCCCACGCCCTTGCGGCCCTGGGAATTGGCTCCTGACGCGCGGTCGCTGCATTTCGTGGCTCGCGTTCGACCATTCCCGTGGAGGCCGAGCCGGACGATGAAACGCCGCTGACAGCGCACTGGTCATCGCCGCCGCGCGGGCTCGCATCAGCGTCAGCGCACTTGATTGGGCGGCCTTCTCTTTCTGGGGCGTGAATCAGCAGTGAGGTTGAGCGCCTCGGCGAGCCGGTCGGCGCCGGCGCTGACCGCTTCGAAGACATAGGTCGGCCGCTCGACGGTCACCGGCCCGACATTGGCTGCCGCCAGCGCCTCCATGGCCGTGAAAAGCGCGCTGAGCGGCACCAGGACCCTCGGCGCGACGGGCCGGTCGCCGAGACCGGCGAACGGCGCGATCACGCGACACGCGGTTGCATCCTGCTCGGTTGGCCATGCCAAGGCCAGGTGGGCCTTGCCTTTCGCCCGAGCTTCGAGAATTCGCAGAAGACGGCGGGCTGTCGCGAGCTGCGGTGATGTCCATACAGCCTTGAGGCTGGCGGCGAGCTGCGCCTGACTGCGCAGGATAACGCCATCGGAAATCGGCCTGAGCCCATTGGCGGCCAATGTCGCTCCGCTGGAGGTAATATCGACCACCAGTTCGGCGGCGCCGGCGGCCGGCGCCCCTTCGGTGGCCCCGGCGGAATCCGCGATGCGGTAGTCCGCCAATCCATGGAGGGCAAAGAAGCTGCGGGTCTGGGAACGGTATTTGGTGGCCACGCGAAGGCGGCGGCCGGTGCGAGCCAGAAAGAGCCTCGCCACATCGTCGAGGTCGGCCATCGTCTCGACGTCGATCCAGCTCTTGGGCGCGGCGACGACCAGATCAGCGCGCCCGAAACCCATCGCCATCACCGGCAGGACGTTGCCCTCGAGGGTTTCGCCCGCCTCGTGCAGGAGATCCTCCCCTGTGACCCCCAGGTGAATGTCGCCACCGAAAAAGGCGGCGGCGATGTCGGCGGCGGAGACGCGACGCACCTGCATGTCATCGAAGCCGTCGATCCGCGCCAGATAGCCTCGCGTTCCTCCGCTGGCGATCAACGAGAGCCCGCAATCGGCGAGCCACGCTTCAACCTGGTCCTGGAGGCGGCCCTTCGAAGGTACGGCTATGATCAGCGGCTCGCTCATCGCCCAGCGCCCGCCCAGGCGCGTGAAGGGCGCACCATGCAGCCCACCGCTCCGGTTGCGCAGGAGGCGCCGAGCCTGAAGGGCAAGCCGTCGTAGCGGCCGCCCGCCGCTACCGGCTCATCCTCGCCCAGCGCCGCGCTTCGGATTTCGAAGAGAAAACCATCGTAGTAGCCGAAGGCGCGGACAAAGGCCGATGACAGTGTGAGCGCCTGCGGCGGGACGCCGAGAGCCACCAGGACATCGAGACGTCGCCGCCACGCCTCCAGTTCGCGTTCGAGTCGCTCTGCCTCGGGACCGCCCAATTCGGCGATGGCGCGCAACGCCGCCTCGGGACGATCCGCGATGGCGAGAAAGCGGCCGATCAGCTCAGCCTGGGCGGGTGTGAGGTGGGGCGCAGACGCGATCGCCGAGCGCTCGCGAAGGCGATGGACGATCTCCACAGCCGAACGTCCTCCGACCGCGTCGATGCCGGAGAGACGCCAGATTTCCTCCAGAGCGGCTGCCGCCTCGCTCTCGGAAATGTCGCCTAGCAAGGCGGCCAAACGATCAGCGGCCTTCGCCGCCGCGGTCGTCGCGCCCGCCGAGAGTTCCGCTCTGAGCCGTCTGCGACTGGAAAAGGCTCGTTCCAGACGCGCCCGCAGCGCCGCCGGCAGACCCAGGGATTCGATGAAAGAGGAGAACAGCCCGACATCGCCAAAAACGATCCTGAGGTCGTCTCTTCCTCCGGCGGCCGCCGACCGCCAGGCCAACGCGGCGATCTCCGCGTCCTTTCCGCAGGGATCGCCGGGTTCGAACGCCTCCAGCCCGATCTGGAGAAACTCCTCCGCGCGGTGTGCCAGGGCCGGTGCGACGCGGAAGGCGTGACCCTCATAGAAGTACCGGCCGCTCGGCCTGCCCGACGTCACGTGGGCGCGGACTGCCGGGATCGTGAAATCCGGCCGCAGACAGGCCTCTTCGCCGCCGTCGCTCTGAAGCACGAACAGTCGCTCGCGCAGCACCTCGCCGGCGAGATCCAGCAGTTGCCCCAACGGCTGAACCGTTGGGGCGTCGAGAAGCTCCGCGCCGGCATCGAGGAAGGGCGCCCTGATGGCTATCATGGCCCGCGTGGGTATTGGAGCTTCCAGCCTCACCGACCCGCCTCGACGATCTTGCGCACTGCCAATACCCAGTCGGCGCGCCGCGCCGTCACCTGGCCGGGTCGGTCCGTGCGCCAAGCGCGATTGTCATCGACCTTGCTGGCCAAGGCGCGTCCCAGATCGAGATCCTTGATGGTGACGGTACCCGCAGCGATCTCGTCTTCGCCCAGGATCACCGCCGCCGGCGACACCCGGCGGTCGGCATACTTCATCTGCGCGCGCATCCCAGAGGCGCCCAGATAGACTTCGGCGGCGAGACCGGCGCGGCGAAGTTCGCCGGCAAGTGCGAAGTAGTCGGCCATTCTTGATCGATCGACGGCGATGATCACCACCGGTCCCCGCGCGGAGGGGCGAGTTTCCACGCCGCCGGCGGCCATAGCCGCCGCGAGCCGCGAGACGCCGAACGAAAATCCGGTCGCCGGAGTTTTCTCGCCAGTGAACCGCGCCACCAGGTCGTCATAACGACCCCCGCCGCCGATCGAACCGAAGCGCATCGCCTTGTCTGGGTCCGCCAAGCCGACGCCCGTAAGCTGCGCCTCGAAGACGGCCCCGGTGTAGTACTCGAGCCCTCTGACCACCGAGGGATCGAACACGGTCGTCTCTTTGTCGATACCGAAGCCGGCCAACGCCTTGTCGATAGAGGCCATTTCCAGCAGGCCCTCGTCCCCTTCCGCCGAGCCGCCGATCACTTCGGCCAAGCGCGCCAGTGTGGAGGCGCGGGTCGCCCGTCCGGCTTCGACGAAGGCCAGCACGGAGTCGACGGCAGGCCCCGCGAGTTCAGCGCCCGTAGTGAAAGCGCCGGACTCATCCTTGCGACCGGAGCCAAGGAGGGCGGCGACGCCATTGACGCCCAGCCGATCGAGCTTGTCCACCGCGCGCAGCACGGCAAGTCGCTGGTTTGGATCGACCACGCCCCCGGCGCTCAAGAGACCGCTGAGGAGCTTTCGGTTGTTGATCTTCACCACGAAGGACCCGGCCTGCAGGCCGGCGGCCGCGTAACCTTCCACCGCCATCGCGACGATCTCCGCGTCCGCCTCGGGCGCGGCCGAACCGACGGTGTCTGCGTCGCACTGCATGAATTGGCGGCCGTGGCCTGGCCCCGGCTTTTCATTGCGCCACACCGCGCCGTACGCGTAGCGACGGAACGGTTTGGGGAGATTGTCCCAATTCTCAGCCACGAAGCGGGCTAGCGGCGCGGTAAGATCGTACCGCAGCGCCAGCCACTCGTCGTCTTCGTCGCGTACGGCGAAGACACCTTCGTTGGGACGCTCGGCGTCGGGCAAAAACTTCCCCAGGGCGTCGGCGTATTCAAGGGCGCCGGTCTCCAGAGGCTCGAAACCAAAGGATTCGTAGACCTTCGCGACCGCCTGCAAGATGCCGCGCTCGGCGCGGAGGGCGGGGGCGCGCCGATCGTCGAAGCCGCGTGGCGCGCGGGCTCGCGGGCGCGCAAGGCCATCCTTGGTCATGGGGCGCGATTACCTGTTCGGACCCCACGGGGCAAGGAAGCGGGTCGGCGACCCGATTCCGCGGTAGCCGATCGTTTACCTGCCGGGCTTATCCAAGAACCCAAGCTTGCCTCGAGGAATCCTCTGATGTTCCGTCCCGCTTTCGCCCTCTGCGCCATCGTCTGGCTGGCGTCGGCCTCGCCAACGGCCGGCGTAGCCGCGGCCGCGACCACCCTCGCGGCGCCCAAGTCGGTGGCGAATGAGCCCCTGTTCACGGACATCGCCCGACGGGCCGGGCTGTTGAAAATTGAAACGGAAGGCTGGAGCAAGAGCGGCCTGGACGGGGAGATCGCGAAGCTTTCGGGCTTCGATGCATTCAAGGCGGATATCGCGGCGCTCGCCGAGCTGGATATGAAGGGTCACGTAGTCCTTGCCGCCAGAGGCGCCGACGGCGATCTCAAGTGCATCCTCAAGGGGATCAGCCAGGATCTGGCCGTCAAGCTGCTGGCCCTCGAGGCCGCCTCAACGCCCAAGGCGCGCGTCCAGGCCATGAACGATCTGACCTACCTGCTGCGCGACAATGTCGAGGTGATCACGACGCCCGCGACGACGACGAGTTGAGCCTCGCCCAGTCCAACGCCTCGACAACGGCGCGTGGCGTCAGAATCTGGGGGAGGACCTTGGCCGCCCCGCCGCCGGCTCCATAGACGAGATAGAGCGGCACGCCGATCCGCCCCTGCTCGGCGAGAGCCTTGGCGATCACCGGGTCGTGATTGGTCCAGTCAGCGACCAGATAGGCGGCTCCGGACCTTCGGAACGCAGCGGCCACCGCTTGTGAGGACAGCGCCAGCCGCTCGTTCACCTGGCAGGTGACGCACCAGGCGGCGGTGAAGTTCACGAGTACGGGCCTTCCCTGCGCGCGCAACGCGGCGAGTCGCTGCGCGCTGTAGGGTTCGGAGGTGATGGCGGCGGCGGTCGACCGGCCTGGGACGGGGAGTGGTGAGCCCTTCCGTCCGACCGTGATCAGCGCGAGGCAAAGCACGCCGGCGACTGCGGCGAGCGCCAGGAGCGATGTCGCGCCGGCGCCGGCGGCGCGCCGACGTTGGGCGAGGCCGAAGATCCAGGCGCCGGCGCCCATCACGACGATCGCCGCGAGCATCCGCGCCAGACCGGCCGAGCCGGTTTGCTGCGCCAAGACCCATACCAGCCAGGCCGCCGAGGCGTAGAGCGGAAAGGCGAGGATCTTCTTCGTGATATCCATCCAGGGTCCCGGCGCGGGAAGGTGGCGAAGGAGGGCCGGGCTGAATGAGAAGATCGCGAACGGGGCGGCGAAGCCCAGCCCCAGCGCGGCGAACACCGCAAGGACGACGACCCCAGGCTGTGTCAGGGCGTAGCCGAGCGCCGGTCCCATGAAGGGCGCGGTGCAGGGGGCGGCCACGACCACCGCCAGGGCGCCCGTGAGCAGGGATCCGACCAGACCTCCGCGTCGCGCGAGGCCCGACCCCAACCCTTGGACGGAGCCGCCTACGTCGTAGAGTCCGGAGAGGTTCAGGGCGGCGGCGAACATCACCAGAGCCAGCGCCGCGACCACCAGCGGCGACTGCAGCTGAAAACCCCAGCCGATTGCGGCGCCGCCAGCCCGGGCGGCAATCAGAACGGCGGCGAGAGCCAGGAATGACATGACGACGCCGGCGACGAACGCGACCGCGTTGCTTCGCGCGGCCCGCGGGTCGTCCCCGTGGCGCGCGAGCGCGGCCACCTTCATCGAAAGTATCGGAAAGACGCAGGGCATGAGGTTGAGGATGATCCCGCCAACGAAGGCGAAGGCCACCGCGACGGCGATTCCGAGGCTTGCCCTGACCGGCGCGGGCGGTCCCAGACCCGACGCCCCAGGCGGCGGAGGCCCTGGGCCGGCGTCCACCTCGAGAGCCTTGCCGTCGACTTCGAGCACGCCTCGCGCCATGCTGGGGTCGGCGCCCCCGGTAAAGGCGGCGCCGGGAGTGAGGCTGAGAGTGAGGCCGCGGGGTCCCAGTTCGACGCCCTGCGGTCTCGCCTGGTCGATGAGCTTGTCGTCGAAGGGGTAGAAGTAGGCGTCGGAGCCCCTGGCGCCGCTGACCGCGGCGCCGGTGATCGCCAGCTTCACCGCGCCGCTCTCGCGCCGGAACGCTGCTTGAAGTCGGCCGGGCTTCGGCGCGGCCGCGAGATCGGCGGCGATGGCCGGGCCCCACCGGGGATCGGCTCTGGGCGCGCCGGCGGCGATCGGCAGGTCGATCTTCAGGTTCGCCGATCCAGGAATGCAGACCTCGGCGCAGACCAGGTAGTCGACCTTGGCGGCGATCTCCGCGTGCTCACCGGGACTGGCGTTCGCCGGCGCCTCGACTGGGCTCGCCAGCAGAACGCGCCCCTCGTAACCGTAGTTCATGATTGGTCCGACCGGCAGTCTGCGCGGCGCCGGCCAGACGATTCCACCAGCGCTCCAGCCGGCGGGAAGCGTCCAGCGGATCGTCGTCGGCTCGCCAGCGTCGCCGGGGTTGCGCCAATAGGTGTGCCAGCCCTGGTCCAGGGTCTGCACAACCGCAACATAGACTGTTGACCCTGGCGCGACCGTCTCGGTCTGCGCCGCCAGGTCGAGGGCGATATGCGCCGCCCTAACCGGCTGGGTCCGCCCCGGGTTCGGCGAAGCAAGGACCAGAATCAGTAGCAGCATGGCGGCGCGGGACGGATTCATGACGGCGATGCTAGAGCCATCGCAGCTCTACGAAAACTTAACAGGCGATCGATCTCCGCGCCTTGCGTCAAGACGGCGACGCGCTTCATTTGACGCAGGCGCGTCCGCCCCGCCTCTTGGCAAGGAAATCTTCGCGATGGCCGGCTTCGACGAACTCGAGATCGGGCAGGTCGTTCAACTAGGCGCCGCCGCGGTGAGCGGGGAAGCGGTCGCCTCGTTTGCGGCGTTCTTCGCTCCTGCGTGGCCCACCGATCGCGGGGCGCCCGACGCCATGGTTTTCGCGATTTGGGACGGCTTGGCGGATCGGGAGGCGGCCGGACCGCCGCCGGCGAAAAGGGTCGGGGTCGACGCCCTGCGGTGGTTCAGAAATCCGCCCGCGGGAGAAGTGCTACGCGGCCGGATGACCATCATGGGCAAGGACCTGGTGGGCGAAGCCAAGGGCATTGTCATCGCCCAACACGATCTGCTCGATGAAGCCGGCCGGCTGGTGTTTTCGTGTCTGACAAGGTCAGTCCATCCACGGTGAGAGATCGGCGGAGCGGGACGGCGGGCTAGTTGAGATTCGCCGGCGACAACGCGGCCCCCTGCCTGGTGGCGGCGAAAACCACAAGACGATCGAAACCCAGAAGCGAGGCCAGGTGCGCGTAGATGTGACCCATCGCCCCATTGTCCAGGAGCTCCCTGATCTTCTCGTCCGGCAGGGCCTTCATTTTCTGTTCCGACACAGCGAAGTACTCGGCGACCGGTTGCGGCGCGCTGGGCGTGCCATCGGGGTTGAGCGGAGTGAAGGTCGACGTGCGGGTCTCGAACAGGTCGAGATCCTTCAGCATGTTAACGAAAGATTCGGTGCGCCGGGCCTCGACCTCGAAGTCATTGCAGAACTGGATGCAACCCTTGGTATATTCGGTGGGCTCTCCTTTGGCGTCGAAGAAGGCGAGATCGGGCAGGTCGCCCAGCATCGGCGCCCCGCGATCGATGCAGACGACCAGCTGCTCGCGCGCCGCGTCCGCGGCCAGGACGAACGGATAGCGCCGGATATAGGCCGGGATGTAGGCGCCGGGCTCGAACGCTCCATCGGCCTGGATGAAGATATTCCTATCGGCGTTGACCCCCATCACGGCCAAGGGCTGCATGCGCTCGCCAGCGAAGATGATCGGGTAGGACAGGGCCGCGATCGGAAACTCGGTCACCGTCAGAGGAGCGGCCTGCGCGCCGGCGGCGAAGGCGAACGGCCTGTCGAGCCGGCGAAGGCCCAGCCCGGTATGAGTGGCGCTGCTCAGCGGCTCGGGTTTTCCGTAGAAGAGGACACTTCCGGAGATCTGTCCCTGGTCGGGCGGTGGGGTGGTCGCCATGAAACGCTCGAGTTAAGCGGGAGAAAAGGAAGAGCCTGGCGGCGCGCGCCTAGGGTGGCGGCCTTCTAGCCGATCGCCGAAAGCGCGGCAATCGGCGGCCTAAGGACGGCGCGTCGGGTTACCCAAGCCTGTTGCATCCGTGCCCGCCCCACAGCTTCAATAGGTCGAACCCAAACGAAGGAGCCGCCAGACATGCCCATCTTCTATCCCGACATCCTCCATCAGAAGAGCCCGCCCAGGACGTTTTCCTATGGAGACAAGGACGTGATGCTCTACGCCATCGGCGTCGGCATGGGCGCCGACCCCTTGGACGAAAGGGAACTGGCGTTCGTCTACGAGCGCGGACTGAAGGTGGTCCCGACCGCCGCGACCGTCCTGGCGGCAGGCGCCCGTTCCGCCGCGGTCCCGCAAGCCCCGGCGGAGCACCGGGTCAGCCAGCTCAACTATCTGATGGTCGTGCACGGCGAGCAGAAGGTCGAATTGCATCGACCGCTCCCGGTCTCCGGCGCCTTCACCGCCGAGACCCGCACCATCGGCGCCTACGACAAGGGCAAGGACAAGGGCGCCGTAGTCGTCAGCGAAACGGTGTGGTTGAGCGAGGCCGGCGAGAAGGTGGCGACCCTCACCGGCTCGACCTTCGCTCGCGGTGATGGCGGTTTCGGTGGACCCAGCGACGGCGCGCCGCAACCCCACCAGACCCCGACCCGAGGCCCGGACGCCTCGCTCGATATAACCACCCGGCCCGACCAGGCCCTGCTGTATCGCTTGAACGGTGACCGGAACCCACTGCACTCCGATCCAGAGTCCGCGAGGCGGTCAGGCTTCCCGCGTCCGATCCTGCACGGCCTTTGCACCTACGGTATCACCTGCCGGGCGATTCTCCAGGGCGTCACCGCCTACGATGCCGAGGCGATCGCAAGCCACGAGGCCAGGTTCTCCGCCCCGGTCTTTCCCGGCGATACGGTGACCGTGGATCTTTGGCGGGATGGCAAGATCATCTCTTTTGTCGCCAGGGTGAAGGCCCGAGACGCCACGGTGATCAAGAACGGCAAGACGGTGCTTCGCTAGGCTCGGCGGCCTTGCGGCATAGACGATGTGGCGGCGCGGAGCATGATGTTCGGCCAGGCCGGGGTGATCGAAGTCTCCCTCCGGGGCGCGTCCAGCTCCAATTCTCCGCACATCGGATGCGCCGTTCCCGTGGGGCGCGGCGCACACGGATGGAGCCGATGACCGCGCCGTCTCGATCACGCCGGCCGGATGGAGGTCAAGGCGCCGTAGAGGTCGGTGCGCCGGTCACGGAAGAAGCCCCAGGCGGCGCGGTGGGCCGCGAGGAAGTCCAGATCGACGGTCGCGGTCGCCACCCCCTCCTCGTCCCTCGCCAATTCGGCCAGGACCTCGCCGCGGTGGTCGCAGATGAAGCTGGAGCCATAGAAGCGTTGCCCCCCCGCCGGATAGCCGTTCCAAGGCTCGAATCCCGAGCGGTTCGCCGCCACCACGGGGATCACGTTGGAGACAGCGTGGCCCTGCATCGCCCTGCGCCAGGGTGCGGCGGTATCGAGGTTCGGATCGTGCGGCTCGGAACCGATGGCGCTGGGATAGAGCAGGACTTCCGCGCCCATCAGGGTCATCGCGCGAGCGGCTTCTGGATACCACTGATCCCAGCAGATCCCGACGCCGATGCGGCCGTGGCGGGTGTCCCAAACCCGGAAACCGGTGTCCCCGGGCCGAAAGTAATATTTCTCCTGATAGCCTGGCCCGTCGGGAATGTGGCTCTTGCGGTAGAGGCCCAGGACCGCGCCATCGGCGTCGACCACGACCACGCTGTTGAAATAGTGAGGCCCTTCCTTCTCGAAGATCGGGATCGGCAGAACCACGCCGAGATCCGCCGCCAGCGGCGCCAGGGCCGCAACGCACGGGTGTTCGCGCCACGGACGGGCGGCGGCGAACCAGCGCTCATCCTGGGTGACGCAAAAATATGGGCCCTGGAAGAGTTCCGGCGGTAGGATGACCTGGGCGCCCCGGCCGGCGGCCTCACGAACCAGACCGGCCGCGCGAGAAATGTTCGCTTCCAGATCTTCGCCGAAAGCCGCCTGGATGGCCGCGAGCGCGAGCGTCCTTGGCATCACGCAGGTTGCTGTTGGCTGATGCAGTGAAAAGACCCGCCGCCTGTCAGCAGGGCGTTGGCGGGTAGTGCGATGACTTGGCGCTCATCGAAAACCATTTGCAGCGCCTCCATCGCAAAGCGGCTCGCCACGGTTTCGTAGGAGGGCATGATCACCACCTTGTTGGCGATTACAAAGTTCATGTGCGACGCGGGCGCCGGAAGGCCGGAGTCATCGGCAATCCGGCCTGGGGAGGGTATGCGCACCACACGCAGCCGCCGGCCAGCGGCGTCCCTCGACGAGGAGAGGGTCGCGGCGGTTGAATCATAGACTTCGGCGTTAGGATCGTCCCGGCCGAATGGCGCGTGGCAGACGATGACCCCGGGCGAAACGAACCTGGCGAGGTTGTCGACATGTCCATCCGTATGGTCGTTGGCGATGCCATCCTGCAGCCAGATAGTCTGGATGATTCCCAGGGCGCCGAAAAGAACTCGCTCGGCGATGTGCTCGTCCCAGTCTTGATTGCGGTTCGCATTCAGCAGGCATTGACGGGTGGTCAACGCTGTTCCTTCCCCATCGTGGTCCAGGGCGCCGCCTTCCACGACGAAGGGATGGGGCGTCCTCCGGGCGCCCGCCGATCGTGAGAGCCGTCTGGCGACCTGGGCGTCGCCGGGCAAGTGGTACTTTCCGCCCCAGCCGTTGAACCGGAAAACCTCGGTGGTCGACGCGGAGGTGAAGATCGGGCCCGTGTCGCGCAGCCAGATGTCGCCGAACCTGGCGAGGCGGACATCGACCGAGCAGAGACTCAGACCCAGCAGCTCGCGGGCCGCTTGGTGGGCCTCCATGGTCGCGGTGAGCAGGTTCACGTGTTCGCCGCCCGGTCCGGCGAGGGCGCAGACGAGGGCGGCGACCTCCTCGCGCGCGGGTTGGAGATGCTCGAGCCAGAGCTCGGGGTGACTGGGAAAAGCGACCCACATCGCCTGATGGGGACTCCACTCCGCCGGGACTGGACCTGTCATTTCAGGGCGATGGAGAACCGCGCCTGGGTCTTGGCCGCCACTTCCTCGATAGTCGCATCCGGCGCGAGTTCGGTCAGACTCACTGTCTCCGATCCGCCCTCCAACTCGAACACGCCCAGATCGGTGATCAGAAGATCGACCACTCCGACGCCGGTGAGGGGCAAGGAGCATCGCTCCAGCAGCTTCGGCGCGCCGGACTTCTCGACATGGTCCATCACCACAACCACCCTGCCGACACCCGCGACTAGGTCCATCGCCCCGCCCATACCCTTCACCATCTTGCCCGGCACCATCCAATTGGCGAGATCGCCGTTCTGCGCCACCTGCATTCCGCCAAGTATGGACAGGGCCACATGGCCGCCGCGGATCATTGCGAAGCTGTCCGCGGAGGAGAAGTAAGACGAGCCGGCGAGCTCCGTGATCGTCTGCTTGCCGGCGTTGATCAGGTCGGGATCGGCCTCGCCCGGATAGGGGAACGGACCCATGCCGAGCATGCCGTTCTCGCTCTGCAAGGTCACCGTCATCCCGCGCGGTATGAAGTTTGCGACCAAGGTCGGGATTCCTATGCCCAGATTGACATAGAACCCGTCTTTGAGTTCGCGCGCGGCGCGGGCGGCCATCTCATCGCGACTCCACGCCATCAGTGCGTCTCCGAGGCGTCTCGAGGCCGGGTAGTCACCCGCTCGATGCGTTTTTCGTAAGCCGCCCCCTGGAATATCCGATCGACGAAAATGCCAGGAGTGTGGATGGCGTCCTTGTCGAGTTCGCCCGGCTCGACGAAGATCTCGACCTCCGCCACGGTGACCGCGCCGGCCGTCGCCATCACCGGATTGAAGTTGCGGGCCGTCTTTCGGTAAACGAGGTTGCCCTCGCAGTCACCCTTCCAGGCCTTGACGATGGCGACGTCGGCGGTCAGAGCGCGCTCCATCACATAATTCCTGCCCTCGAATGCGCGCACCTCCTTGCCCTCGGCGACGAGGGTCCCGACGCCGGTTGCCGTAAAGAATGCCGGAATGCCGGCGCCGCCGGCGCGAATGCGTTCAGCCAAGGTGCCCTGCGGGTTGAACTCCAGCTCGAGCTCTCCCGCCAGATACAGCTGCTCGAAGAGCCTGTTCTCTCCGACGTAGGAGCTGATCATCTTGCGGATCTGCCCGCCGGCGAGGAGGATCCCCAGCCCGAAGTCATCGATCCCGCAGTTGTTCGAGATCACCGTGAGGTCCTTGACCCCGGCGATCCTGATGGCCGCAATCAAATTCTCCGGGATGCCGCAGAGCCCAAAACCACCGGACATGATGCTCATGCCGTCGAACAGCAGGCCCTCGAGGGCCTGTCCGGCGTCATGGCGCAGTTTGGTCGACATAAAACGGTTCCGCGCGACAAAGCCCGTCCTTAGGCCTTAAGTCCCGCCCCTTTCAACGGCTGGTCGCGCTTTCAGTCCAGGACGCAGGTCGCCAGGGCGTCCCTGCGCACCGTGCCGGCGCGGGCGACGATCCGACCGGTTCGGCGCCTCACATAGGGCCCGGGATCCTCGGCCTTCCACTTCAGGGGGCTGGGTATGATCGCCGCCAATCTGGCGGCCTGCGCTGGCGTGAGACGCGAGGATCCGGCGCCAAAATAGCGATCAGACGCGGCGGCCACGCCGTATACACCCGGGCCCAGTTCGATGGTGTTGAGATAGACTTCCATGATCCGGCGCTTTCCCCAGATCGCTTCGGTAAGCACGGTGAAGTAGGCTTCAAACCCCTTGCGGAGCCAGGAGCGTTCCGGCCAGAGGAACACGTTCTTCGCCGTCTGCTGGCTGATTGTCGATCCGCCGCGCAGACCGCCGGGTCGAATCCGATTATGGCGCAACGCGCTCTCGATCGCGAGCACATCGAATCCGTGGTGCTCACAGAAGCGGGAATCCTCCGAAGCGATCACCGCCCGGATCACCGTGGGGGAGATTCGGCTCAGCGGTGTCCAGCGGTGGTCTAGGCCCTCGCCATGCAAGAGCCGTTCTACCATCAGGAGGGTGATCGGCGGCGGGACGAAACGGTAGATGACCACGGCCGCCAGCGGAAGGATCAGAAGAAGCACGATGAGAGTCGCCAGCAGCCGGCGGGCGAAGCCGCCAGCGCCGCCGGGACGCTGTGGCGGGCGGTGTGCGGGCATCGTTCTGGCCTTGAGACCCTTCTGCGGCATCGTCGCGTAACCGACGAAGGTGCTAGGCTTGCTGCGATGGCACGCCCGCCGTCAAGGGCGCGCCGCAAGGGATTTCCCAGATGATGCAGGTCAGCCAAGCCATCGCGCGCCGCATGTCGGTCCGGGCCTTCAGGCCCGATCCCGTGTCCGGCGCGGTGGTGCGTGAAATTCTGGAAATGGCGCACCGGACGCCTTCCGGCGGCAATCTCCAGCCCTGGAGGGTCTACGCGATCGCGGGCGACGATCTGGCGGCGTTCAAAGCGTTGGTGGCCGAAACCTCGTTGGAGGCGCCGCAATATGATGTCTACCCGCCAAGCCTGTGGGAGCCGTTTCGCACCCGCCGGTTCGAGTGCGGCGAAGACCTCTACGGGGCGATTGCCATCCCGCGAGAGGACAAGGCCGCTCGCCTTCGCCAGCTGTCGCGCAACGCCAAGTTCTTCGACGCGCCGGTGGCCCTTTTCTTCTGCCTCGACCGGCGATTGGGACCGCCCCAATGGGCGGATGTCGGGATGTACATGCAGAGCGTGATGCTCCTGGCCGTGGAGCGGGGCCTCGACACCTGCGCTCAGGAGTTCTGGGCGCGCTACCCCCGAACCGTAGCGCAGTTCGTTGGTCTTCCGGACGATCACATGGTCTTTTCGGGCATGGCCATGGGATATCGCGATGAGGCGCACCCGATCAACGCCTGGCGCACGCGGCGCGATCCGTTCGAGGCCTGGGGTCAGATGCGCGGATTTGGCTGAAGGTCACGGCAGGTGCTTCCACAGGGAGGGAGGGCGCCGACGGCAGGGCGGCTGGTCGAATGAGAAGGAACCGCCGCGCCTCTGGCGGACTTTACTTCCAGCCCCATCCGGGCAATGGGTAGGGATCGGTTGACGAAGGGCCGAGGCCCGAGGAGCGCTCCATGGCTGCGAAGCTGGCGGGTACGGGTCGCGGCAAATTCGATCTCGGACAGAACAGCGACATGAACGTCACGCCGTTCGTGGATGTGATGCTGGTTCTGCTTATCATCTTCATGGTGGTGGCGCCCCTGGCCACGGTTTCGATCCGCATCGACCTGCCGCCGGCCACTCCGCCGCCTCCCGGCCAACACGACAAGCCGCCGACGTTCATCTCCATCCAGGACAGCGGCCAGATTTTCGTCTCTTTCGGCAAGACCGAGATACGGCCCTCGTCCATGCAACAACTGGCGACGGACCTTCCCGCGTCCTTAGGGGTTGCGAACCCCACCAACGAGCGGATTTTCATCCGGGCCGACAGGCACGTGCGGTATCGGCAGTTCATGGATGTGATCAACCAGCTCCAGCTGGACGGCTACTATAAGATCGGACTGATCGCCGAAAACCTCGGCAACGGCTAAGCTCGACGCCCGCGGGACGGTCCGCGAAGACGTCCGCGCAGCTGCGATGGGCGGCATCGCGCCCTTTGTGGGTTCGGCGCGCGGTTGACTTGACGAGGCTCGCTGAGCTATGCCCAGCCCCCGCTCGCGGGTCAGCTCGCGGGCGCGTTTTTTTCGCCAGGTTTCCCTCATCCTTGAAGGCGTCGAGCGATGTACGCGGTCATTCAAACTGGCGGCAAGCAGTACAGGGTCAAGCCCGGCGACCTGCTGATCGTGGAGAGGCTGGAAGGCGAGCCTGGGGCTGTCGTGGCTTTCGATCGCGTGCTGATGATCGGCGAGGGGGCCGATGTCACCGTCGGCGCGCCCGTCGTGGTTGGCGCGAGCGTGAGCGCCACCCTGGTCGAAACGCGCAAGGGCAAGAAGATCAAGGTCTTCAAGAAAATCCGTCGACAGGGGTATCGCCGCACGCGCGGTCATCGTCAGTTTGAGTCGGTGCTCCGAGTGACTGCCCTCGCCGCCGGCGAAAGGAACGAGGTCTGGGACGGCGAGGTGGATCTGACGCCGCTGGCGGCGCTCAACGCCCGGGCCCGCAATCTCGCTCGCGCCATGAAGGCCAGCCAGACGATCGCGGCGCCGCGCCCACCCAAGGGGAAGACGCAGACCAAGCAGGCCAAGGCGAAGGCCACAGCCAAGAAGTCTGTTCCGGCAAAGAGCGCAGCGGCGGCCCCGAAGAAGGGTCCGACGAAGGCTGCTACTCGGGCGAACGCCGAGAAGAAGCCGGCAAAGGTCAAGACGGCGCCCGAGACGACCAAGAAGACGTCCAAGGCAAAGCCGCCGCCGGCGGCGAAAGCCAAGCCCAAAAAAGCTCCGGGCACATCCGCCAAACCTTCGGCCAAGGTCTGAGGCCAGCCCGCAAGGAGACTCTGAAGACATGGCGCACAAGAAATCGGGCGGCTCCTCCCGAAACGGCCGTGACTCCCCGGGCCAACGCCTGGGAGTCAAGAAATTCGGCGGCGAGGCGGTCCTTGCCGGGAATATCTTGATCCGTCAGCGTGGCACGAAGTTCCTTGCTGGGGAAAACGTCGGTATGGGCCGCGATCATACGCTCTTCGCGCTTCAGACCGGGGCCGTGAAGTTCGTGACAAAGCGAGATGACCGCACCTTCGTGACGATAGTGCCGCCGGCGATCGGCGACTAGCCTCACAGCAGCCGGGCTGCGCGCGCGACTGTCTTGGGGGGCTTGGACAGGGTCGCAGAGATGGGGCTTAACAAGCCGCCGCGACCGCGCTATATGACTCTCGCATCGTCCGTTAGCGCTGGATGGCGTTTACGAGCGGCGGCCTCGAAAGAGGTCTGCCGCTTTTTGTTTGGCCCGAAGGGAAGCCCGGGATTTGCGCGGCAAGACGGCAGAGGATTTTCGGCTGCTGGAGCTCGTCGACCCTGTCGCCCATGCGGGGGGATACGAGATCGTGCGCCTGCGCCTGATGGCGGGCGACCGGGCGCGGCGCCTGCAGATCATGGCCGAAAAGCCGGACGGCGCCATGCCGGTGGAGGCGTGCGCGTCGCTCGCCAGGGCCGTGTCGCGAGTCCTGGACGCCGCCGACCCGATCAGCGGGGGCTACCTTCTGGAGGTGTCCAGCCCCGGCGTAGACCGCCCGTTGACGCGGCTGGATGATTTCGCGGCCTGGGCGGGGTTCGAAGCGCGGATCGAACTCGACCGGCCCTATGGGGATCGGAAGCGCTTCAAGGGCACCCTGGCCGGCGTCGAGGACCATACGGTTGCGATCGAAGTGGAGGGCGAGACCAGTGGCCTGCGCCTGCCCTTCGACCGGATCGTCGAAGCCAAACTTGTTCTCAACGAGGCTCTTCTCAAGAAAGGCGCGGCGGCGAGAACCGCCCGCATAACCCCATCGCAAACGCCGATTTCAGTCGACAAGGAACAAACGCCATGAGCTTGACCGGCATTTCCGCCAACCGGCTCGAACTTTTGCAGATCGCCGACGCCGTCGCCCGGGAAAAGGCGATCGAAAAGGAAATCGTCATCGAGGCGATCGAGGAGGCGATCCAGAAGGCCGCTAAGACCCGATACGGCGGCGAGCACGACATTCGCGTCAACATCGACCCCAAGACCGGAGAGACCACCATCACCCGTTTCGTCACCGTGGTTGAAGACGAGACGGAAGAATTCAACGACTACGCCCAGAGGCGGCTGACCGACGCCCTCGCGGAGGACAAGGAAGCTGTCATCGGCAAGACATATGAGGAGATTCTCCCGCCGTTCGAATTCGGCAGGGTGCAGACTCAGATGGCCCGCCAGGTGGTCACCGGCAAGGTGCGGGAGGCCGAGCGGGAACGCCAGTTCGAGGAATTCAAGGATCGGGTCGGTGAAATCGTCAATGGCGTCGCCAAGAGGGTGGAATACGGCAATGTCATCGTCGATCTTGGCCGCGGCGAGGGCATCATGCGCCGCGACCAGTCGATTCCGCGCGAGGCCTTCCAGGTCGGTGATCGCGTTCGCGCCTACATCTATGACGTCCGCCGCGAGACCAAGGGGCCGCAGATCATGCTCTCCCGCGCCCACGGTGGCTTCATGGCCAAGCTCTTCGCTCAGGAGGTGCCGGAAGTCTACGACGGCGTGATCGAGATTCGGGCGGTTGCGCGCGATCCTGGAAGCCGAGCCAAGATGGCGGTCGTCTCCAACGACTCCTCGATCGACCCGGTAGGCGCCTGTGTGGGTATGCGCGGCTCGCGAGTCCAAGCGGTGGTGGCTGAACTCCAGGGTGAGAAGATCGACATCATCCAGTGGAATCCTGACGAAGCGACATTCCTGGTCAACGCCCTGGCGCCGGCGGAGGTCACCAAGGTGGTGATGGACGAGGAGGACGAGCGTGTCGAGGTCGTAGTTCCCGACGAGCAGCTGTCACTGGCGATAGGCCGGCGCGGCCAGAACGTGCGCCTGGCGAGCCAGCTGACCGGTTGGCAGATCGACATCATGACCGAGAGCCAGGAGAGCGAGCGACGGCAGCGCGAGTTCGCGGAACGCACGGCGCTCTTCCAGGAAGCGCTGGACGTCGACGAGGTCATCGCCCAACTCCTGGTGACCGAAGGCTTCGCGACCGTTGAAGACGTTGCCTATGTGGAGAGCGAAGAAATCGCCGCGATCGAGGGTTTCGACGAGGAGACGGCCGAAGAGATTCAGGCGCGCGCGCGCGACTATCTCGACAAGGAGGCCGCCGAGTACGACGCCCGCCGTCGGGAGCTTGGGGTGGAGGACGCCATTCTAGAGGTGGAGGGAATTACGCTTCCCATGGCGGTAGCCCTGGGCGAACGCGAGGTGAAGAGCCTCGAAGACTTCGCCGGCCTGGTCCCGGACGACATCCGCGGCTGGTATGAAACAAAGGGCGGCGAAAGGGTGCGCGAACCGGGGATTCTGGACGCGTTCGGCTTGGCGCCGGAGGACGCTGAGGCACTGATCATGCGCGCTCGGGTGGCGGCGGGTTGGATAGATCCCGAGCCGGAGATCGAGAGTGGGACAGATGAAGGCGATGGCGAGCTTGCGGCCGGGGCGGCGGCCGAGCCAGCGCTCTGAGGCGATCAAGGTGTGCTCCCGCTCGGCCACGACGTCTTTGATGGAGGCGCCGGCCCCAAGGACGCTGGCGCAGGCCTCGCGCGTTCGCCGCGATATCGTCTCGGGCCATGTGTTCGAGGAAGTCCGGCTGATTCGCTTTGTGGTTGGACCGGACTCGACAGTGGTTCCCGATCTTGCCCGCAAGCTTCCCGGACGCGGTCTCTGGGTCGCTGCTGATCGAGCCTCGGTGGATACGGCGGCCAGGAAGGGGCTCTTCTCGCGCGCCGCCAGGACGCGGCTCACACCCCCGGCCGGTCTCGCTGACCAAGTGGCCGATCTCCTCATTCAGCGGCTTCTCTCGTCTCTCGGACTTGCGCGCAAGGCCGGCCTCCTTACCTCCGGTTTCGCCAAGGTCTTGGCCGCGGTGGAGTCCGGCAAGGCGGCCCACCTGATCGAAGCGGTCGATGGGGCGGTCGATGGGCGGCGGAAGCTTCTCGCGGCGGCGCGTAACTGTCCGCGACCACCGCGGCTGACCGGCCTGTTCAGTTCGGCAGAATTGGGTTTGGCCTTGGGCGGCGAGAATGTGATACACACCGTCTTCCTTGCCGGGCGCGCTTCTGATCGCTGGACATACGAAGTCGAGCGACTATCAGGCTTCCGTCCGCTCTTCCCTGAGAGTTGGCGCGAGGAGCCTCGAGGCTAGGGGGCGGTGTGGAAACGCGCCGCCTCGCAGCCGATTTGTGAAACACAGGCGTTGAGGGCCGGTCCCCCTACGCCTCAGGACCAATTCAGTAGGCGCATGACGGACGAAAACGAAAATGGGCGAAGGCCCTCCCAGCTCGGGGGACGCCCACCCCTGACGCTCAAGCCGCGCTCCGGCGGCGCGGTCAGCGCTGGAGTCGTGAAACAGAGCTTCAGTCACGGTCGCTCGAAGACAGTCGTCGTCGAGACCAAGCGGCGGCGCGCCGATGCGCAAGGCCCAGGCCCTGGCGCCCCTCCTCCAGCGGAGAAACGGATCGTATTCGACGTTCGGGGACCGGCGCCGAAGAAGCCGACCGCCCTGGAGCCGGCGGCCGCCGGCGGACTCTCCGAGGATGAACGCAGGGCGCGCCAGCGCGTCATCGAACTTGCGCGCCAGCAGCACGACCGCGCGGCTGCGGCGCGCCCGAACCGAGCGAACCTAGAATCCGCGGCGGCGAGCGAACAAGAGTTGCCCGTCGTCGACGCCGTCGGACCGCAGGCGGCGACTGCGCCAGCTGCTCCCGAGACCGGCCCCGTTCCGCCACCGGAGCCGATTGCGGTCCAGACCGCCGCCGCCCGGCCGCAGGCAGAGCCCCGTTCGCCTTCCGAAGCAGGCAGAGGAGTCGAATCGGCACGACCTTCGGCAATCCAGACCCGTACTTACGAGCCCGGGCGCGAACGCCGCGAGGAGCGACCGACAACAACGACCTATCGTCCTGAGCGACCCTCTGGAGAAGTGGTCTTCAATCAGCGTGCCCGCGCGGATACCGATCTGGTGCGGCCGTCCCGTCCCGGCGGGGGTTACCGCGACGCCCCTGGCTCGCGCCCCGAACGGCCGGCCCGGCCAGGCGAGACGGTTCGCTATTCCGCTCTCGCCCCGCGCGCGCCTCGCGACGGCGGTCCGAGGCTTCCCGGGGTCGGTCGGCAGAGCCCGCCACCCGCGGGTCCCGAGATCCAGAGGGCGACTCGTCAGGCGCCGCGTCCAGGGAGTCTCGATCTCGATCGACGTCCGGATTTTGACGATGAAGACGCGGCGAGGAAAGGGAAGACCGGGGCGGGAAAAGCGGTCTCACGGATCAAGGGTGAACCGCGCAGACGCGAGGGAAGGCTCACGATTCAGGCGGTCGCCGGCGACGACGAAGGCGCGGTGGAACGCATGCGGTCGCTCGCCTCGGTCCGTCGCGCGCGGGAACGCGAACGCGAGAAACGCAAGGGTGGCGGCCAGGAGGCTGCCAAGACCGCTCGTGAGGTCGTGATCCCGGACGTGATCACCGTCCAGGACTTGGCCGGACGAATGGCGATCCGCGGCGTCGAGATCATCAAGTTCCTAGTTCATCAGGGGATGATGCTGAAAATCAACGATGTCATCGACTCCGACACCGCCGAGCTTGTCGCCACCGAATTTGGCCACACCGTGCGCAGGGTCTCGGAAAGCGATGTCGAGACCGGCTTTCTCGCTGATGAAGACCATGACGACCATCTCGAGTCCCGGCCGCCGGTGGTTGCGGTGATGGGCCACGTCGACCATGGCAAGACGAGTCTGCTGGACGCTCTGCGTTCAACAGACGTGGCCGGCGGCGAACACGGCGGGATCACCCAGCACATCGGCGCCTATCAGGTGCGGCTCGCCGATGGCGACCGGGTCACCTTTCTCGACACGCCTGGCCACGCAGCATTCAGCGCGATGCGCGCCCGGGGCGCAAACGTCACCGATATCGTGATCCTGGTGGTAGCCGCGGACGACGGGGTGATGCCCCAGACCATCGAGGCGATTCAGCACGCCAAGGCCGCCGGTGCGCCGATCATTGTCGCCATAAACAAGATCGACAAGCCAGATGCCAATCCCACGCGGGTGATCAACGAGCTGCTTCAGCACGAAATCGTCGTCGAGAGTCTCGGCGGCGAAACCCAGGCGATTCAGATTTCCGCTTTGCAAAAGCTCGGCCTCGAAGATCTCATCGAGGCGATCCTGCTCCAAGCCCAGGTGATGGACTTGAGAGCCAACCCGGAAAGAACCGCCGAAGGTGTGGTCATCGAAGCCAAGCTCGATCGCGGTCGGGGGGCCGTGAGCACGGTTTTGGTCAAGCGCGGGACGTTGAAACGCGGCGACATCGTGGTGGCGGGCGCCAGTTCCGGGCGGGTGCGAGCCTTGCTCAACGAACGCGAGGAGCAGACGCCTGAGGCGGGGCCCTCCACTCCGGTGCAAATTCTCGGCCTCGACGGCGCTCCAGAACCGGGCGAACCGTTCGCTGTGGTGGAGAACGAAGCGCGGGCGCGCGAACTCACTGAATATCGCATCCGATTGAAGCGCGAACGCTCGCTCTCGCCTGTCGGCGCCGGCGGATCGCTTGCCGAGATGATGGCGAAACTCGCCGACAACAAGGTTTCGGAACTACCGTTGCTGATAAAGGCCGATGTCCAGGGCTCGGCCGAAGCCATCGTTGGCGCGCTGGACAAGATGGCTACCGACGAAGTGCGGGCGCGCATCATCCTGTCCGGAGCCGGGGGGATCAACGAGAGCGATGTGATGCTCGCCAAGGGCGCCGGCGCGCCGCTGCTTGGATTCAACGTCCGCGCGAGCAAACAGGCGCGGGCCCTCGCCGAACATGAAGGCGTCGAGATCCGTTACTATGCGGTGATCTATGACCTCATCGATGACATCAGAGGCGTCCTCTCGGGCATGTTGGCCCCGATTCAGCGGGAGACGTTTCTGGGCTCAGCGGAGGTCCTCCAGGCATTCGACATCTCGAAGGTTGGCAGAATCGCCGGCTGCCGGGTCACCGAGGGGGTGGTGCGAAAGGGCGCTCGCGTGCGGATCATTCGCCAGGACGTGGTGGTGCTCGAACTCGGCACCTTGCAGACCCTCAAGCGGTTCAAGGACGAGGTCAATGAAGTCCAGGCCGGTCAGGAGTGCGGCATGGCCTTCCAGGGCTTCCAGGACATCAAGGCCGGAGATTCGATCGAGTGCTTCACGGTCGAGGAAGTGAAACGCACTCTATAGGCCGACCCCACGCCACCCTGGGCGCCCGCGCCGGGGTGCGTCCGGCAAGTCAGTCGCCGTCGATCGCGTTGTCGCGTCGCCGATTTGCCTTGGAGATCTGGACCCAATGTCGGCGACGGGCTGCGCGCAGGCCTGGATCCTCGCGGCTCTGGAGGTGCGCCAACTCGCGCTGGAGCTTCTGGAAGCCACGCCAACGCGCCGCGTCCAGATCGCCCCGGTCGATGGCTTCGCGCACCGCGCAACCGGGCTCGTTGGAGTGTCCGCAATTGCTGAAACGGCAACGAGTGGCCAGCTGATCGATGTCATCGAATGTCGCGGCAAGTCCTTCGTCGGAGTCCCACAGGCCCAACTCCCGCATGCCAGGCGTGTCGAGCAGGATTCCGCCGCCCGGTAGGAGGATCAGCTCCCGATGGGAGGTCGTATGCCGGCCTCGGCCATCGTTTTTCCTGATCGCCTGCGTGGCCATGCGCTCAGAGCCCAGCAGGGCGTTGACCAGCGTCGACTTGCCCTCCCCAGAGGCGCCGACGAGCACCGCGGTCCGCCCCGGCTCGAGGTATTGCAGCAGATCGTCCAACCCTTCGGCGGCGAGCGCCGAGACGGCGTGCACCGGCGCGCCCGAGGCGATTGCTTCGGCCTTCACGATCGCAGAGTCGACATCCCGGCACAGGTCGGACTTGGTGAGCAGGACGACGGGCGATGCCCCGCTCTGCCAGGCACTGGCGAGATATCGCTCCAGCCTGCGGGCATTGAAATCTCCACCGAGCGACACAGTGAGAAAGGCCACGTCCACGTTGGCGGCGACGATCTGCTCGCCGCCAGCCGGCCCAGCGGCCTTGCGCGTGAAGGCGGTGCGCCGCGGGAGAACGTGGTGGATGACAGCCACCTCTCCCACTTGGTCGGCGGCCGCCGCGACCCAGTCGCCCGCCGCCGGAAAACCGCCAGGAGAGGCTTGGCGTGCGAGCCTTCCGGAAAGCCGAGCCTGGACGTCTCCGAGGTCAGTGGCCAGGCCCCACAGGCCGCGTTGCTGCAGGACGACGCGACCGGGGATGAGGTGGGCTTCTGCAAACTCTGCGAATTGCCGCCGGAGCAGCTCGCTCCAGCCATATTGATCGATCAACAGATGATGCCTTCAAGTCGGGTTTGAGGTTGGCGCCGCTGACTTGAAGGGCGTCCAGCCCTAGTCGGCGACGCCGCGAAGGGCGACATGATGCGAAACATTCATTTTGTGCGCCCTCCTTTCCGCTTGGATCTGCGAGGGTCAAACTAGGCGCGGCTTAAGCGACCGTCAACAAATCGCCCCGCTCGCACCCCTAACTTGCGCGTCGGAGCCGAGTGCCGCGCGTAGGAGGCCCAGGATGCCGGGTGAGGAAGCACTGCACCGCTACGCTCGAGTTGATTTCACCGATCCGACCGACCGCTGGATCTGCGGGTGTCGCCGCGGAAGCGGGCCGGCGGTGATCGTCGACGACAGCCCGGTTGTCGGAACGGCGCGTTCGAACCGCAATCGCCTTCGTCAGCAACGGCGAAACGACGCTACCGTTCGGGTTCTGGAGCCGATCAAAGCCGTCGGTCAGGGCGAGAGTTGACGGCAATGAACCCATGCCGGTCCTGCGTCGCGGGGTTTGTCGCTGTCGCGATCCTGGCGAGCGGTCAGGCTGGCGCAGCGACGCGACGGATCTTTTCCTATGACCCGGGCGACGACGCGACCCGGCGGGCGGCCGGCGCGCTCACGTTCGAGTTCGACCAAAAATTGCTGTCGACAAGAGTGATCCGGGTGCGGGCCACCGAAGGAGCGGCGAGCGCCGAACTCAAGCCGGCGCGAGAGCGCGCGCTGGGCTCAGGAAACCTCTCGTCATTGGTCGCCGGCGGCCCGGCGGAGCGCGATCTCTACGAGGTGCTGCCCACAGACGAAGGCCCAGCGATGATGTCCGCGTTCTGCCCGGGCGCGCGACGCGTTTGGATGGATTTTGGCAGGTTGCGGGCCAACCAGGATCTGCGTGTCTATGTGTTCGGTGGCGGCGCGACTGGTACGAGGCTCTGCAAGACCTTCAACTTCACCTTTCACGGAGAGTGGCGCCTGCCGCCGGGACCGGCCATGGACCCCAATCGCCTGCCGCAGCCCCACTTTCCCTATTAGGGACCGCGTCTCTCACGCCATGGTGATTCGAACCGCGCGGCGCTCGCGCGGATTCGTCCTGGCCGTTAGTCGAGGTGTGAAGAGGTCTCCACCAGACGCCCGCCGCGTGAAAAGCATCGTTCACGGCGGGCGTCTTCATCTTCGTCGCCGCCGCACATCTCGGTCGCGAGCGCCCTAATGGGGCTGCAAATCAGTTCCGCGCTTGATGAGCATGCGGTCGAACTCCGACCAAACGCCGGACTCCCCGTGCCAGGCGCCACGGGTGGCTGCTTTCGAATATTCCGTAGAGCGCGCCTCGAAGAAATTGGCGTGTTCGACACCGGAGAGCAGGCTCTGCAGCCAAGGCAGCGGGTTGTCCCTGGCCGCATAGACCGCCGGCAGTCCCAGTTGGCGCAATCTCCAGTCGGCCACGAACCGGATGTACCGCTTGATGTCGTCCGGGGTCATGCCCTGCACTTCACCCGCCCCGAAGGCGAGGTCGATGAAACGATCTTCCAGAGCCACCACCGTCTTGCAGCAGTCGACGATGTCGTCGGCGACGCTCGGCGTCACCACGCCGGTTTCGGCGTTGAACGCATGATAGAGCTGCACGATCCCTTCGCAGTGGAGACTCTCGTCACGAACGCTCCACGAGATGATTTGGCCCATGCCCTTCATCTTGTTGAAGCGTGGGAAATTCATCAGCATGGCGAAGCTGGCGAACAGCTGCAGCCCTTCTGTAAAGCCGCCGAACATCGCCAGCGTGCGGGCGATGTCGGCGTTCGAGCCGACGCCGAACTCCTGCATGTAGTCGTGCTTCGCCTTCAGCGCCTCCAGTTCGAGGAAGACCGAGAACTCCGCCTCCGGCATCCCGATCGTCTCCAGCAGGAGGGCATAGGCGGCAATGTGGATCGTCTCCATGTTGGAGAAGGCCGCCAGCATCATCTTCACTTCGGTCGGTTTGAAGACGGTCGCATAGCGCTCCATGTAGTTGTTGTTCACCTCGATATCCGACTGGGTGAAGAAGCGGAAAATCTGGGTGAGCAGATTGCGCTCGCGGTCATTCAGCCTAGCCGCCCAATCTTTGCAGTCCTCGCCCAGCGGAACCTCCTCGGGCATCCAATGGACCTGCTGCTGGCGTTTCCAGAAGTCGTAGGCCCACGGGTATCGGAAAGGCTTGTAGGCAAAGGAGGGGGTGAGCAGACCGGGGTTGGCGGTAGTGAGACTCATGGACGCAGCTTCCAATGGGCGCGACTCGCCGACGTGCGCGAGGGAAAAGGTGAGATTAGACGCGACGGTGTCTATAGCTAGTGATCAATGAGGGCTTCGCCCAAACATGTTGTGGTCTATCTGGGGATGATTTCATGGCGCGGAAGCTGATCGCTGTAGCGGAGGCGGGGCTCATGGCGAACCTTGTTTGCGGAGGCTCGGCGGACGCCGTTCCCGTTCGCGAAGAAGAGTCGGTCCTGAGATCATGATCATTCGCGGCCGAGCGATGCGCACAATCTGGCCGGCTGCGGATGGCGCGGTTGAGATCATCGACCAGACGCGATTGCCGCACGCGGTGGAGATCGTGCGCCTTCATACGCTTGATGAGGCGGTGGGCGCCATCACCAGCATGCAGGTTCGTGGCGCGCCGCTGATCGGGGTGACCGCGGCGTGGGGTCTCGCCCTCGCCCTGCGCGTGGATCCATCGGACACCGGCCTTGCGACAGCGTTGGCGCGGCTTGCTGCTTCGCGACCAACTGCGGTGAACCTTGCGTGGGCGCTGGCGCGCGTCGCCAGCGCTGTCGCCGGCTTGGCGCCAGTCGACCGGTGTGCCGCCGCAAGCGCGCAAGCGGCGGCGATTGCCGACGAGGACGTGTGGGCTTGCAGGCGCATCGGCGAGCACGGGGCTCGTTTGATCGGCGAAATCGCGGCGCGGAAAGCCGGCGAGCCGGTGAACATCCTCACCCACTGCAACGCCGGCTGGCTGGCGGCCGTCGACTGGGGCACTGCTCTGGCGCCCATCTATGTCGCCCGAGAGCAGGGAGTGGCGCTGCATGTGTGGGTCGACGAAACCCGGCCTCGCAACCAGGGCGCCGCGCTCACCGCCTTCGAGCTGGGTCAGCAGGGCGTGCCGCACACGATCATCGTCGACAACGCCGGCGGCCACCTGATGCAGCACGGGCGCGTCGATCTCGTCCTGGTCGGCGCCGACCGCGTCACCAGCACCGGAGACGTCGCGAACAAGATCGGCACCTATCTGAAGGCCCTGGCGGCCGCTGACACTGGGACACCGTTCCACGTCGCGGCGCCATCCAGCACCATCGACTGGACGCTAACCAATGGACTTGCTCAGATCCCGATCGAGGAACGGGACTGCGCGGAGATCACCCATCTCGAGGGGGCTCTACCCAGCGGGGTGCGCGCCACGATGATGATTTCTGCGCCGGGCAGTCCCGCCGCCAACTTCGCCTTCGACGTGACGCCGTCGCGTCTGATCACCGGGCTCATTACCGAGAGAGGGTGTTGCGCCGCTGGCGCCAAAGGCCTTCTGGCTCAGTTTCCCGAACGCCGAACGGATCGGAATTCGGGCGCAGGCCTATTGGCAGGCTAGGCATTCGTCGTAGTCGGTGTGGGGCTCGATCGAGGCCGCGGCCGGACTCACCGGGGTATCGGCGCCGGCGAACGCCGCTCGCTGCACAGATTTCGAACGCAGGTAGTAGAGGCTTTTCACACCCCGTTCCCACGCTTGCCAATGCAGCATGTGGAGGTCCCACTTATCCACGTCACCCGGCAGGAAGATGTTCACGGACTGCGACTGGCAGACCTGGGGAGTGCGATCGGCGGCGAGGTCGACAATCCAACGCTGATCGATCTCGAACGCCGTTTTGAACACCGCCCGTTCATCCGGGGTGAGGCAGGAGAGGTGCTGAACCGAACCCTCGTTCTCCAGTATCGAGGACCACACCAATTCGGTATTGGCGCCCTTCTCATCGAGCAGGCGTTCGAGATACGGATTCTTCACGGCGAATGAGCCCGAGAGGGTCTTGTGGGTGTAGATATTCGCCGGCACCGGTTCGATGCCGGCGCTCGTCCCACCACAGATTATCGAAATCGAAGCGGTCGGCGCAATGGCGAGCTTGTGCGAGAAACGCTCCATGACCCCGCGTTCGGCGGCATCCGGGCATGGGCCGCGCTCTTTCGCCAGTACAGCGCTGGCGCTGTCGCAGGCGCGCCGCAAGTGCTTGAACAGCCGCATGTTCCATGACTTCGCCATGGCGCTTTCGAAGCAGACGTTCTGGCTCTGGAGAAAGGAGTGGAAGCCCATCAATCCCAACCCGACGGAGCGTTCCCGGTTGGCTGCATAGGCGGCTGGAGCCATCTCCGAGGGCGCCCTGTCGATGAAGTCCTGCAACACATTGTCGAGAAACCGCATCAGATCCTCGACGAAAGTAGGGTGCTCGCGCCACTCGAGGAACTTCTCGGCGTTCACCGAGGAAAGGCAGCAGACTGCCGTTCGTTCGACCCCCAGGTGATCGGGTCCTGAATGGAGCATGATCTCCGAGCACAGGTTGGACTGCCGCACCTTGAGGCCGAGTTCCCGCTGATGGCGGGGCATCGCGCGGTTCACGGTGTCCGAAAAGATCAGGTAGGGCTCGCCTGTCTGCAGGCGAAGCTCCAGCACCTTCTGCCACAGGGTCCGTGCATCCACCTCCCGGACCATCTCGCTCGTCTTGGGCGAGCGCAGGGCGAACATGGACCCGTCCCTGACCGCTTCCATGAACTCGTCGGTGATCGATATCCCGTGATGGAGATTCAAAGACTTTCGATTGAAGTCGCCGGAGGGTTTGCGGATCTCAAGGAACTCCTCGACTTCCGGGTGATGGATGTCCACGTAGACGGCCGCCGAGCCGCGGCGCAGCGAGCCCTGACTGATGGCAAGGGTCAGGCTGTCCATAACCCTTATGAATGGGATTATGCCGCTCGTCTGGCCGGAGCCCTTCACCCTCTCACCGATCGAGCGCACGCCGCCCCAGTAGGTTCCGATGCCGCCGCCGTTGGCCGCCAGCCATACGTTCTGATTCCAGGTGCCGACGATGCTCTCCAGCGAGTCGCCCACCGAGTTGAGGAAACAGGAAATCGGCAGGCCGCGGGCCGCGCCGCCGTTGGAAAGCACCGGGGTGGCGGGCATGAACCAGAGTCTGGAAATATAGTCGTAGATTCGCTGGGCGTGCTCCGGGTCGTCGGCGAAGGCGGTAGCTACCCGCGCGAACATGTCCTGATAGGATTCTCCAGGCAGGAGATAGCGATCCTCGAGAGTCGTCTTGCCGAACTCGGTGAGCAGGGCGTCACGTGCGCGGTCGATCTCGATCTTTTTGACGAGTTGGAGCTGAGGGCGCTCGGCGATTCGCGGTCTGGTCGCCGGTGAGCCTTCGCCACCGGATTGCAGGCTCGCGTTCCTAGCCTCTCCGCCCATCATGACCTTCAACCCAATGATTCCCGACACCGCCCGAAGGACTGAATAGCCCCCAACACCCAATATGTTGTGGGCTCTGTGACGGCACCCCCACAATATGGGGTCATAAGGTTGAAGCAGCGTCAACGGGACTCGGCGTGGACGCACAACCTTTTTTGATTAACCAAAGGTTAGTGACCCTGGAAACCCAGGACGTTCAGGGTGTTGGAGAACCTCGCCACTGGTCAGCTCACGAGACTGTGAAAATTCGCCCCGGCGAGTGACTGCGAGCCCAGGGCGTTCCGCGCAAAAGCAAAGAGCCCGGCCTTTCGGCCGGGCTCTCGCAGACTACGCTTTGTGGAGCCGCGCTGGATCCTAGAACTGAATGTGGATCGTCGCGCGACGGTTGAGAGGCTCCTTGACGCCGTCGGGGGTCGGAACGGCGAGGTCGGACTTGCCGGTCCAGCTGATGTCGAGAGACGATGCCGGGACGCCCAGTGAGACGAGGCCGTCGGCCGTGGCCTTCGCGCGCCTCTCAGAGAGACGGAGGTTATAGGCCACCGAACCGGAAGTGTCGGTGTGGCCGACCACCGTTTCGCGGGTGGCGTGACCGTCGGTGGCGTACCTGGCCGCATCCTGGAGAACCGACTGCGCCTCGGGTGTGATCACGTACATGTCGAAGGGGAAGTAGATCACGTAATCCCGCGTCTCAAAGGTCGGCGCCGGAGGTGGTGGCGGCGGAGGTGGTGGTGGCGGAGGTGGCGGCGGCGGAGGCGGCGGAGGCGGTGGAGGTGGCGGCGGGGGTGGCGGTCCGGCGAAGGCGTACCGCACGCCCAAGGTGATCGACTGGTCTTCGTATCGGCCCTCGGAATTCCAGCTGGCGCCGTTCACAGACACCTGCTCGACATGGACCTTGGAGCCGCTGAGGTAGCGGTAGGTCAGGTCGACGTTCAGCTGATCGCTGGCGCGGAAGGAGATTCCGCCGATGCCCTGATAGCCGAACACCGTCTGAGAACTGTCGGTGGTGGAATCCTGGATGCTGGGAGGCGGCAGACCCGGGCCGATCAGGTTGCCGGCCTCGCGCACCTTGACGTGAAGGGCGCCAGCGCCGCCGCCGACGAATGGATTGATCGGTGAATCGGGCAGGAGGTCGAAAAGGACATTACCCATCAAGGTCCAGGCGTCGACCGACCCTTCGGGGCGATTGCAGGCGCCGCCGACACCGAAGGGGGCTTGACGATTGTAGGTGTTCGCACCGCTCATGTTGCATAGCGTGATCGGGTTGCCGCTAATGCTTCGAACGTCCTTCAAGCTGCCAGGCCTGTAACCGCCTTCGACTTCGATCCTCAGATGCGGTGCAATCTGGTATCCGAGCCGCGCGAATCCAGTGACGTTCCATTTGGTCCGTGTTTGGAAGCCCTCGATGACCGGGTCCACTGGTATTGCGTCGAAGCTACGCATCTTGTGCGCGCCGACATCGATGGCGCCATACCATCCATTCTCCGCCCAGGCTCCGGTGGAGGCGCAAACCGCCGCCAATGCCACTCCAGCGAGCAGTTTCGATTTCATATCCAGATCCCTTCCTTGCCCTCTTGGCGGCCTGACCGGCCACCTGCCTAATATCAAACGGCGCTCCCGCAAACCGTGTCTGGCCGGCCACACTTACCGATAATCATAGCATCCCCGCCTGCCCAGCCGCCACCCGCCGCGATCGGTAGCGAAAAAGCCGAACGACAGCATTCGTTCCAGAGTTCCGCAATAAATCTTTTCGAGGGCCCAGCCAAGCCATTCCAGACTGGGCGAACCTCACGCCAGCGATCTTCTTCTCGCAGAGGCGCGACCGCGGACCGGGGAACATGACCATGGCTATCACTACCGCTGAAGGCGAGCACCTGCTCGCCGCAACTCCCGTGTCAATGGTCCGAAGAAAGGGTGTTCCAGGAGCGCGACGAGGCCCCGGCTTGATCGGCCCGTAGATAGGCGAGGTCGTTTGTCACCACTTCCGGCGGGAGATCCTGACGCTCCAGACGTTCGGCCTCGTCCAGGCGCCCGCGAAGTCCAACGATCAGGGCGAGATTCTGACGCTCCCTCGGGCCGGCGCCCGGCGCCGAGACGGCTTGGCGCAGTAGTGCCTCGGCATGGTCCGCCTGACCATGAGCGGCATCGTACATCGCGAGATTCGATAATGTCGCTGGATTGTTGGGCGCCAAGCGCAGTGCCTGACCGAAGGCAACCATGGCTTCGTCGCTTCGCTCCGCCTGTTCCAGGGCGATTCCAAGGAGCGATGGCGGTCGCCAGTCCTTCGGGGCCAGGGCGCCGGCGCGCCTGGCGGGGTCGATGGCGAAGAAGCCCTGCCCGGCGGCGATGTAGTCCCGCGCCAGCTCGAGGAGCGCCTCGAGGTCGCGCGGTGCGACGACCAGGACCTGGGTCGCGGCGGCCACCGCCTCGTCGTACCGGGAGAGCTCGCGCAGGGCCTTGGCGAGTTTGATCCCTCCCTCGGTGTCCCGCGCGTCGATATCGACCATGCGCGTCCAGAAGGTCGCCCGGCCGAGCGCGTCCATGCGGTCGGCCTCGGCGCGTTCCTGAGCGGTGGGTTTGCGAGCTGGCTTGGCCGAACTCCTGGGTGCGCTCGCAATGAGGGATGTGGTGGACGCCGGGACCGTGGCGGAACTGGCCGCGCAAACAGGCAATGCTATCAGCGCAAGCCCAATTGCGGCGAGCACGGGGTTAACGGACATCGCGGATGCACAGGCTCCGAAGCGGTGGCGAGACCTTCGGGGGCGAGCCATAAAGGAAGCGTTAAGCATGGCCCTTGGGAAGAGAATTCATGGCAACGCTCGTTGTTTCCTCGGAAAGCGGCGACGCGACTCCGATCTTCGTCATCGCTTCCTCGGCATGGGCAGGCGAGGCCCGCCGGCAGAGCACCTCGGCCCGCAGCGCCGCCACGGCCGCGAACTTCGTCGGCGAGGCCGGTCAGATCGCGGTGGTCCGAGGCGCGGGGGAAAGACTGGATAGGGTGTTGTTTGGCGTAGGCGGCGGCGGACGGCCCGATCCGATGCTCTTTCGGATCCTCGCCGCGAGCGTGCCGACCGGCGACTATCGCATCGCCAACTCCCTTGGATCGCTCGACCCCGATCAGGTTGCGCTCGCCTGGGCCCTCGGCGCCTATCGATTCGGACGCTACAAATCGGGATCGCTTCGCGCCGCGCCTCGCCTGGCGGCGCCCCCGGGCTGCGACATCGACCGGGTGCTGGCGTCTGCCGATGCCTGCGCGATGGCCCGCGACATGATCAACACGCCGGCCAACGACATGGGCCCGCAGGAAGTGGAGGGTGAAACCCGCAAGGTCGCCGCGGTTCATGGGGCGAGCGTTTCGGTGACAGCGGGCGAGGCGCTGCTGCGAAAGGGCTACCCGGCGATTCATGCCGTAGGCCGGGCGGCCGCGGCAAGTCGCGCCGCCAGGATAGTCGAAATGGCGTGGGGCGAGGAGGCTCACCCGCTGGTCGCGCTGATCGGCAAGGGCGTGGTCTTCGACAGCGGAGGCCTCGATATCAAGCCTTCGGCCGCCATGCGGACCATGAAGAAAGACATGGGCGGAGCGGCGCACGTCATCGCCTTGGCCTGGATGATCATGGCGGCGCGATTGCCAGTCCGGCTGGTCGTGCTCCTGCCGATTGTCGAGAACGCCATCGGCGGCGACGCCATGAGGCCCGGCGACGTGCTGGCCACACGCAGTGGGCTCTCCATCGAAGTGGGCAATACCGACGCAGAGGGAAGACTGATCCTGGCCGACGCCCTGACCAGAGCCGCCGAACTAAGTCCCGTCCTCACCATCGACATCGCGACCCTGACGGGAGCCGCCCGAGTCGCTCTGGGTCCTCAGGTGACGCCCTTCTATACCGAAGACGAGGCTCTGGCCGGCGAACTGGCCTCGGCCGCCGCGACCGTGGGCGATGCGCTTTGGCGCATGCCGCTGTGGGAACCGTACGCTTCCGCCCTGGAAAGTGAAGTCGCCGACATCAAGAACGACCCGGACGCCTGGTCGCAGGCCGGCTCGATCACCGCGGCGCTGTTCCTGAAACGGTTCGCCCCTCCAGGCGTCTGGGCTCATTTCGACATCTTCGCCTGGAACGCCCATGCCCGGACAGGCTTTCCCCAGGGCGCGGAAATCCAGGCGATCCGCGCACTGTTCGCCGTGCTCGAGGCCAGGTTCTCGTGAACCGCGATGTCCGCCTTCTTCTCGCGCGCGAAGACCTGGCCGATAGCGCTCTTCAGGGACTGGTCCGGGCCGAGCGCCCGGCCGCTCCGACACCCATGCAGGTCATCGCCCCGGAGGCGACCCTTCAGGGCGCGAGGCTGATGCGGAAAGGGTGGATCAGCTGCTCCTGGGAGAGAGGATCGACATACGCGAATCGCGGGCTGGGTCCGCGTGGGGCAGGCGCGGCAATCTGGTGTTTTGGCAATCACATGTCGGAATGATGCTCGGCGGCGCGCGCCTTGCGCACGCCAACGCCTATCATAGGTCGGTCGAGGTCGAACCTCTCGCCCGGGCCGTCAAGCGGATCCGCGCCTCCGGCGATGGTGTGCCGATTGCGTAGCGGCGCCCTCTAGGACTCTGCCAAGATGGCGCGAGCGAAGAGCTCCGGATCAACGTTGCCGCCGGAGAGGATGATGGCGGTCGTTCGGCCGCGGAGCCGGATCTTTCCCGCAAGCAGTGCGGCGAGCGCGACGACGCCGCCAGGTTCGACGACCAGCTTCAGCACCAGGAAGGCGTAGCGCATCGCGTTCAGCACCTCACGGTCGCTGACCGCCGTCAAACCTGCGAGATTGCGTCGCAGCAGGGGAAAGGTCAGAGCCCCAGGCATCGGCGCCTCCAGGGCGTCGCACAGCGACCGGGGATGGCTCGGCGCGCCACGTCGACGCCCGGATGCGATGGAAAGCCGCGTGTCGTCGAATCCTTCCGGCTCCACGCCCCAGATCTCGGTGGCCGGTGAGAGGGCCTTGATCGCTGTGCTCACGCCAGCCATCAGGCCTCCGCCGCCTACCGGCCCGATGCACAGGTCGAGTGCGGCCGTAGCGGCGGTCGCCTGAGCGGCGATCTCGAGCCCTACTGTGCCTTGGCCGGCGATGATGTCGGTGTCGTTGTATGCCGGGACGATCACGGCGCGGCGAGCAAGCGCGATCTCCTTGGCGATGGTCTCGCGGTTCTGTAGGACGCGATCATAGAAGACGATCTCGGCTCCGTGGCTTCGGGTCCCTTGGATCTTCACCTGAGGGGCGTCCGCGGGCATCACGATGAGAGCTGGAGCGCCGATCAGACGCGCCGCCAAGGCCACGCCCTGGGCGTGGTTGCCGGACGAGAAGGCGACAACGCCGCGCTCCCTTTGCGCAGCCGAGAGCCGGCTGAGCCGATTGAAGGCGCCTCTGAACTTGAACGCACCAACGCGCTGCAGGCACTCCGGCTTGATCAACACGCGCCCTTCGACCTTTTCGTTCAAGTCGGGAAACTCGAGCAGGGGGGTGACAATCGCCTCGCCGTGCAGCCGACGGGCGGCGTCTCGAATGTCAGCAAGTTCGACGGTCAATTGGCGAACACCGCGCGGTCGTCGGCGAAGGACTTGAACTCCACGGCGTTGCCAGAGGGGTCGATCAGGAACAGGGTTTGTTGTTCCCCCGGAAGTCCGAAAAATCGCGTCGTGGGAGGAATCAGGAAACGGACTCCCGCCGCTTCGAGCCTTCGAGCCAAGGCGCGCCAACGCCGCGTGCTGAGAATGAGGCCGAAGTGACGGACGGGGGCCGCCTGGCCATCGACCTGATGGGTCGACACGTCGGCAAGGTCCTGCGGAGCGAGGTGGGCGACGATTTGATGACCCTCGAGGTCGAAATCCACCCACTCGGCTGAGGAGCGCCCTTCCGGGCAGCCGAGGACTCCGCCGTAGAAGGCGCGGGCTTCTTCGAGGTCGCGGACCGGAAAGGCGAGGTGAAATCGCGGACGATTCATGATCGGCCTCCCATAGACCGCCCATCGCCCGGAGCGAAAGCCGTGGACTGCCCGGCCAGGGTGATCATAAGCTCGGCGCAGCCCGAAATCTTCTCCTGAGGCCCGGATGAACACCGCGATCCTCGACAAGGAAGCCTGGATATCGGCCGGCGAGGGGCTGCTGTCAGACGCCGTTTCCCTGCGTCGCGCGATCCACGGTGATCCTGAGCTGGGCCTTCATCTTCCAAGGACGACCGCAAAGGTGCGGGCGGCGCTGGCCGGCCTGCCGCTCGAAATCAGGGAAGGGGCCTCGACCAGTGGTTTGATCGCCATCCTGCGCGGTCCGGCCAATGGGCGGACGGTGCTGCTGCGCGGCGACATGGACGCGCTGCCGCTCATCGAGGAGACCGGCCTCGAATTCGCCTCCCGCACCAAGGGCGCAATGCACGCCTGCGGTCACGACACCCATGTCGCCATGTTGGTCGGCGCCGCGCGGGCGCTTGCCGAGCGTCGCGAGTGTCTGGCCGGGTCGGTCATGTTCATGTTCCAGCCGGGAGAGGAAGGGTGGCATGGCGCGCGTTTCATGCTCGACGACGGGCTTCTCGACCCGCTGCCCGACGCCGCCTTCGCCCTGCACATATCGCCGAACATGCCGGCCGGCGTCTTTGCCGGCCGCGCGGGCTCGCTGCTGGCCTCCTCGGACAAGCTTCGGATCGCCGTGACCGGCAAGGGTGGCCACGCATCGATGCCGCACGACGCACTCGATCCGGTGCCCGCGCTCTGCGCGATCGTCACCGCCCTGCAGACCCTCGTCACCCGTCGCATCCCGGTGTCCGACCCAGCAGTGATCACGATCGCCCGCATCGAGGCGGGCACTACCGACAACGTCATTCCGGAGACCGGACGCCTCTGGGGAACCTTGCGGACGCTCTCCGAGCGCACGCGCGCCATCGCTCACGCGGGAATTCGCCGGGTCGCGGAAAACGTCGCCGCCGCCCACGGCGCTCAAGCTGAGGTAGAGATCGAACATGGTTTCCCGGTCACGCTCTGCGACCCGCGGATGGTCGAACTCGCCGAGCGCGCTGCGAAGGGGCTCTTCGGCGATGAGGCTTGGACCACCATGGCGCATCCGCTGATGGGAGCGGAAGATTTCTCGTACGTACTGAACAAGGTTCCCGGGGCCATGGCGTTCCTGGGCGCGGCGCCGGAAGGCGGCGATTTTCGCACCTGTTGCGCCCTGCATTCCAATCGCATGGTTCTCGACGAAAGGGTCATGGCGCGCGGCATCGCCATGCACTGCGCCGTGGCTCAGGCGGCGCTGGAGGGCTTCGACTCCTAGGGCGAGGCCAGCGGCCGATCTCGCCTGAGCGGCGATCGAACGCGGCCAAGCCACTCTTTTCAATAGAGGCCCGGGACCTCTTGCGTTAAAGGGCCTCGGAAAGGCCCTCTGCGGGTTCCGAGCGCATCGCCTTTCCACGCAACGATCAAGCGCGGGAGACGATGATGGCCAACGTCACGGTGGTCGGCGCCCAGTGGGGCGACGAGGGCAAGGGCAAGGTCATCGACTGGCTTGCCGACCGGGCGGACGTCGTCGTCCGGTTCCAGGGTGGCAACAACGCGGGCCACACCATCGTGGTGGGCAACAACACCTACAAGTTCTCTCTGCTCCCCTCCGGCGTTGTGCAGGGCAAGCTCTCGGTGATCGGCAACGGAGTGGTGGTCGACCCTTGGTCGCTGCTCGCCGAAATCGAGACCGTCCGCTCCCAGGGCTTGGTGATCACGCCCGAGATCCTGGTCGTGGCTGACAACGCGGCGCTGGTGCTGCCCTTGCACGGCGATCTGGACGTGGCGCGCGAGGCCCGCGCCGGCGGCAATCGGATCGGCACCACCGGCCGCGGGATCGGTCCGGCGTACGAAGACAAGGTGGGTCGCCGGGCGATCAGATTCTGCGACCTCGGCGACGAAGCCGCCCTCGAGGCCAAGATCGAGAGGCTGCTCGCCCACCACGAGCCGCTGCGTCGCGGGTTGGGGCTGGCACAAGTCAGGGCCGTCGATCTGATGGTCCTGCTCAGGGAGGTAGCGCCAAAGATGGCGCCGTTCGTGCGGCCAGCTTGGCGATGCCTCGACGAAGCTGTGAGGCAAGGCAAGCAGATCCTTTTCGAGGGCGCCCAGGCGACCATGCTCGACGTCGATCATGGCACCTATCCGTTTGTGACCTCTTCGAACACCATGCCCGGCCAGGCCGCGGCGGGGTCGGGCGTCGGGCCGGCCACGGGCGGATATGTGCTGGGGATCGTCAAGGCCTACACCACTCGGGTGGGTGAGGGTCCTTTTCCCACCGAGCTTACCGACGAGATCGGCGATCGGCTCGCTGGCGGCGCGGTCGGCGGCCAGGGCGCTGAATTTGGCACGGTCACGGGGCGAAAACGCCGGTGCGGGTGGTTCGACGCGGTCCTCGTTCGTCAGTCGATCGCCATCGGCGGAATCCAGGGCGTGGTCCTGACCAAGCTCGACGTTCTGGACGGGTTTTCCTCGCTCAAGATCTGCACGGGCTACCGGATCGGCGAACGATCGTTCGACTATTTGCCGGCCGGTCTGCGCGAACAGGCCGCGGTTCAACCGGTCTACGAGGAGATCGAGGGTTGGCGTGAGACGACGCATGGGGTGCGCCGATGGAGAGACTTGCCACCGGCCGCGATCCGCTACGTTCACCGGATAGAGGCCCTGATCGGAGCGGAGATTGCCCTGGTCACGACCAGCCCGAGACGGGAGGATATCATCGTCCTGCGCGACCCCTTCGGCCTCTGAGGACCCCGCGGCCCGGGATCCGCGTCAAGCGGATGTTTACCCTATCAACCGCACCCTCCAGTTCATGGAATCACTCAAGACAGCCGGAGAATTTGGGGTCCCGCGCTGCGTGCCGCCCTTGCTGCAACGCGTGCTGATCGTCGATCCAGACGAAGGCGCGGTGGATTCTCTGGTCCAGTTGCTACGCTCCATCTCGCACTGCCAGGTGTGGACCGCTCGCGACGAGACCGGCCTCGCAGTGGCGTCACGGATCGCTCCGACCATCCTTCTCGTGGAACAGTCGGCAGGTCTGGACGGCGGCGATCTTGTGCGCCGGCTCCGGCGCTCGCAGACGGCCGTCCGCTACTCGGTGGTCATGATGCTGACTGCCACGCCCACGGTGCTCACCATCATCGCGGCCCGCGAGTGCGGCGCCCATGAGGTGATTCGCAAGCCGTTTGGCCGGGCCGACCTCATCCGCCGGCTGGAAACCGTGGCCCTCGAGCCCCGGGCGTGGATCGAGACCGAGACCTACATCGGCCCGGACCGCAGGCGGTTCAACTCTGGAGACTACGGCGTGGTGTTGAACCGCGACGGTGACGTCACTGGGTCGGCGCGAGCAGCGGCGTAAGGCGCCGGCGACGGCTCGGCGTGGCCGCCGATGCGTAGCTAGGCGTTGACGAGATTCCGGTCGGCGGCCGCGGCGCGCATCGCCTTCTGAAGTTTCTCGAAGGCGCGCACCTCGATCTGCCTGACCCTCTCGCGGCTGACTCCGTATTCGGTGGCGAGTGTTTCCAAGGTGGTTGGATCGTCCTTCAGTCGACGCTCGGTGAGGATATGGCGTTCGCGATCGGTGAGCTCCGCCATCGCCTCCTCCAAGAGGCCCATGCGGAGAGATTTTTCCTCGCTCTCGGCCAAATGAGTTTCCTGGCTGACGGCGTCCTTGTCCTCCAACCAGTCCTGCCACTCGTTTTCGGAGTCCGAGCGCAGCGGAGCGTTCAACGACGCGTCTGGACCGGCAAGTCGCCGGTTCATCGAGATCACTTCGGAATCGAGCACGCCGAGCTTGGTCGCGATCTGGCGAACCTGATCGGGGTGAAGGTCGCCCTCCTCGAGCGCGCTGATCTCGCTCTTGGCCTTGCGCAGGTTGAAAAAGAGCTTCTTCTGCGCCGCAGTGGTGCCCATCTTGACCAGGCTCCAGGACCTCAGAATGTATTCCTGGATGGAGGCGCGGATCCACCACATGGCATAGGTCGCGAGGCGGAATCCTTTGTCCGGCTCGAATTTCTTGACCGCCTGCATGAGCCCGACGTTGCCCTCGGAGATCACTTCGCCGATCGGTAGCCCATAGCCGCGATAGCCCATGGCGATCTTGGCGACCAGTCGCAGATGCGAGGTGACCAGACGATGGGCCGCGGCCGGATCCTGATGTTCCTTCCACCGCTGGGCGAGCATGAACTCCTCGTCCTTGGCGAGCATCGGAAACTTGCGAATCTCGGTGAGGTAGCGCGAAAGGCCGCCGTCGGGCGACATCACGGAAAGCGCACTGACCGCGGCCATGCTCCGGAATTCCTTGTTCAAGAGTTCTGCTATCGACCGCGCGCGGCTCGCCCCCGAGACAATCCCTCAGATAGGCAATCGTTGCGGCCTCTTTAAGTCCATCGAGGGGCCAGGATTGCTGGGCCATTCGTTAGATTTGCTGAAGCGAAGCCGCCAAGGCGGCCATGTCCGCCGGAAGTCCGGTCTCGAAGCGCAGGGACCGACCCGTGATGGGGTGGCTGAAACCGAGTACAGACGCGTGCAGCGCCTGACGCCTCAAGCCGGCCGATGCGAGGGCGACCTTCACCGCGGGCGAGATTCCGCCGCCGCCGTAGGTCGGGTCTCCCAGACATGGTGCGCCGAGGTGCGCCAAATGCACACGAATCTGGTGCGTGCGCCCGGTCTCGAGTCGGCACGAGATCATGGCCGCAAGAGGCTTTCCCGGCGCTCCATAGCGTCGCTCGACGTCGAAATGGGTGACGGCCCGACGGCCATGGGAGCGCAGCACCGCCATCTTCTTCCGGTCCCCTGGGGAGCGGCCGATGAAGGTGGTGATGGTGCCCACCCGATCGACTGGGGCGCCGCGTGTCAAGGCGATATAGACGCGCTCCAGATCATGAGCTGCGAACAGCGCCGAAAGGCCGCGATGCGCCGCGTCGGTCTTAGCCGCCAGCATCACCCCGGAGGTGTTCTTGTCGAGGCGATGGACGATGCCCGGGCGGGCGACGCCGCCGATCCCCGAGAGGCTTTCGCCGCAGTGATGGATGAGGGCGTTGACCAGGGTGCCGGTTTCGCTGCCAGGCGCCGGGTGCGCCGACATGCCGGCGGCCTTGTCGATCACGATCAGATGCGCGTCCTCGAAGAGCACGGTGAGCGGGAGGATTTCCGGCCGAGGCTGGGCCGGCGCCACCGGAGGAATGGCCAGCCGATAGGTTCCGGCCACGGCGCGTGCGGACGGTTCGTTGACCGGGCGGCCATCGAGGCTCAAAGCTCCGCTCGTTATCAGCGCCTGGATGCGGGCACGCGAAAGATCGGGCGCCGCGTCCGCCAACGCCCGGTCTAGACGCGCCGCGGCGCCCGTGGCCACCAAGATGAACCGCGCATTTGGCAATTCGTCCCGACCGCCCATTCGCGTCGGGGGCCCTAGCCCGGGATGGCGCCGCCGCTCGCCGCCTTCTCCTCGTGGGCGGCGATCGACCCTTCGCTGAACAGGTATTCGCGCAGGTTCTTGTCGAATTCGCCGTCGTTGCGGCGAATCCACTCCAGGGCCATCGAACCGTGTTCGATCTCCTCGCGGGCGTTGTGGAGCAGGATCGCCTTCAATTCTGGATCGTCGCAATCGTCGGCGCGCTGCCGATACCAATCCACGGCCTCGAGCTCCTCGATGAGCGAGGCGATGGCGTAGTGGAGATTGAGGGTCTCCTTACGCAGATGTTCACGGGGAACATGCAGGTTTTCGCTCGACATCGAGGTGTGCTCCGGTTTGAAGATTGTCGTCGCGGTTCGGGCTCACGGCCGCGCGGCCAAGATCCCGTTCTCTATGACGCGATAGAAGCATGACCGCTCGCCGGTGTGACATGCCCCACCGTCACCTCCTGGAATGACCTTGAGCCATACCGCGTCCTGATCGCAGTCGATTCGAACCTCCTGCACGGCCTGAACCTGGCCGCTGGTTTCGCCTTTTTTCCAGGTGCCGCGTCGCGAGCGGCTGAAGTAGTGGGCCTCCCCGGTCTTCAGGGTCAGCTCGAGGGCCTGGGCGTCCATCCACGCCAGCATCAGCACCTCGCCGCTGAGGGCGTGGGTCGCGACCGCCGCGATCAGCCCGGCGCCGTCGAAACGGGGGGCCAGCACCGCGCCGCGCTCGACAGCCTCGGTGCTCGCCAGGATGGGGAAGATTGGCGCGCGCATGGCTCAGCGACGGTTGCAGAAGTCCAGGAAACGCTGCTGAAGGGCCTTGTCGGTGCGGAACACGCCGGTGAACTGGGTGGTGATTGTAGAAACGTGACGATGGTGGACCCCGCGGGTGGTCATGCACTGGTGCTCCGCGTCGATGAGAACGGCGGCGCCCGCCGGGCGCAGGCTGTCGACGATCGCGTCCGCGATCTGCTGGGTGAGGGTCTCCTGCGTCTGCAGCCGGCGTGAAAATATTTCCACGACGCGCGCGAGCTTGGAGATTCCGACCACCCGATTGGTCGGCATGTAGGCGACGTAAGCCTTGCCGAGGAAGGGCGCCATGTGGTGCTCGCAGTGGCTCTCCACCTCGATGTCGCGCAGCATGACGATATCGTCGTAGCCCTGGACATCCTCGAATGTGCGGTCGAGTTCCTTGGCCGGATCGGCGAGATAGCCGCTGAACCACTCCTCATAGGCGTCCGCCACGCGCCCGGGCGTGTCGACCACTCCCTCGCGCCGCGGATCGTCGCCGGCCCAGGCGATGAGGGTGCGCACCGCGGCCATCGCCTCCTCGCGGCTCGGCCGTTTCACGACCTCTATGTTCTGGTCGCGATCGCTGGAGGATCGCTGGTCGGTCTGGGCGTCCATGGACCTGCGATCCTTCCAGGGTCGCTGTCGCCTGGGCCGCGCTGAAGCGGCTCGAGCGGGAAGCGCGCGATCACGGCCTTCGCGAGCAAGAAGGTGTACAACCCCGATGGTTCTCAACGGCCGCCTGCCTGTATATGGGCTGAACCCAAGGCCCCGCAACCGTTCGCGCCCACGACCAGCCGAAGATGACCTTGCGCCTTTACGACACCATGACGCGCCGGAAGCGCCCCTTCGCGCCCGCCGATCCCCAGCGGGTGACGCTCTACGTTTGCGGACCGACAGTCTACAACTATGCGCACATCGGAAACGCGCGGCCGGTGGTCGTGTTCGACGTTCTGTTCCGGATCCTGCGCCGCCTCTATGGCGCGGAGCACGTGCTCTACGCGGCCAACGTCACCGATGTGGACGACAAGATCAATCTGAAGGCGGCGCAGGAGGGGGTTGCGATCGGGGTCGTCACCCAGCGCTACCTGGACGCCTATCACGCCGACATGTCCGCGCTCGGAGCCTTGCCGCCCACTTTCGAGCCGCGCGCGACCCAGAGCATGGCGGCGATCATCGCCATGGTCGGCGAACTGGTGCGCAACAACGCCGCCTACGAAGCGCAGGGACACGTGTTGTTCAACACCCAGGCCTATTCCGACTACGGCAAGCTCTCCGGCCGGTCCGTCGACGACATGATCGCCGGGGCCAGGGTCGAGGTAGCGCCATATAAGCTGCATCCGGCGGACTTCGTGATGTGGAAGCCGTCCAAGCCCGGCGAGCCGGTCTGGCAAAGTCCGTTCGGGCGTGGCCGCCCGGGCTGGCACATCGAATGCTCGGCGATGATCGAGGAGACTCTCGGCCTGCCTATCGACATCCACGGCGGCGGCAACGACCTCATTTTTCCCCACCACGAAAACGAGATCGCCCAGGGTCGCTGCGCCCGGCATGCGGAGGGCTACGCCCACTTCTGGATGCATAACGGCTTCTTGACCATGGGTTCGCAGAAGATGTCCAAGAGCCTGGGGAACGTTGAACTCGTCCACGACCTCGTCAGCCGATGGCCGGCCGAAGCCTTGCGTTGGGCGCTGCTCGCTTCCCACTATCGCCAGCCGCTTGCCTGGTCCGATGCCTCCGTCTCCCGGGCCCGGAAGAGTCTGGACACCCTCTATGGCGCCCTTAGGCGCGCCGCCGAGGTCCCGTTGGTCGATACGCCGCCGCCGCCCGCGTACCTCGACGCCCTGTTTGATGATCTCAATACGCCCAAGGCCAATGCCCAGATGTTTGCGATCGCCCGGCGACTGGAGAGCGGCGCCGGCGAAGACCGCGTCCGGGCCAAGGGTGAGTTGCTATCGTGCGGCGCACTCACCGGATTTCTACAGGCCGATCCGCAGGCATGGTTCCAAGGCGGCGCCGACCCCGCTCTCAAGGCGCGGATCGAAGCTCTTCTCGCTCTCCGCGTCCAGGCCCGGGCGATTGCCGATTGGGCGAGCGCCGACAAGATCCGTGACGAACTCGCGGCGCTCGAGGTCGAGGTGATGGACGGTCCCGATGGCGTGAAATGGACTCTCATGGAACGAGCCTGACAGATGCCTCAGAAGATCGAGCACAGGCTGGGAATACGCGCGCCGGCGGAGGCAATCTGGGAGCTGATCGGCGATGTCGATGGCTGGAAGGACTGGAACCCTCTCTATCCAAAGTCCCGGGGCGCGCTGCGGATCGGATCGAGACTGGAACTCGAAGTCGCCCTGCCGGGGGAAGATGCCAGGGCGATCCAACCGGTCGTGCTCGAATGGGTGCCCAACGAACAGCTGATCTGGCGGCTGTCGATGTTCGGCGGATTGATCAAGACCACGCGCTACATGGAAATCGAGCAGCTCGCCGGGTCGGCCTGCATCTTCTCCAACGGGGAGATCTTCGCCGGACTTCTCGGACCGTTCATGGCTCGGCGGATGCGTGCGCCGATACGCGCCGGCTTCGCGGCGATGGGCGAGGCGGTGAAGGCGCGCGTCGAACGCGCATGGCGCCCGGCCGACCGCGGTCCCATCTTGGACGAGCGATGATCGACGATCTCTATTCCGCCGGAATTCTCACCCTTGCGGCCAACATCCCGCGTTGCGGTCGTCTCTCGGCGCCCGACGCCTCGGCGGAGAAGGTGGCGCGGTTGTGCGGGAGCCGGGTCGTCGTCGATGTGGTGCTGGAGGGCTCGCGGATCGCCGATTTCGCTCAGGACGTGAGGGCCTGCGCCCTCGGCCAAGCGGCGGCTGCGGTGCTCGGGGCCAATGTCATCGGCGCCGAGGTTGAGGAGATCGAAGTGGCCCGCGACGTATTTCGTGCTATGTTGAAGGCGGGCGGGCCCCCGCCCACCGGCCGCTTTTCGGACCTCGCCATGCTCGATCCGGTCAAGGATTACCCACCCAGGCACGCCTCGACCCTGCTAGCGTTCGAGGCGACGGCGCAGGCCTGCCGGCAGGCGCTCGCGATCGCGCCTTCGCGAACTAGCCGCGCCGGCGAGACTTGATCGACTGCGAGGCGGCCAAGGCGCCGCCGCCGCGGTCCTGAACTCCCGCCGGCATGACTCTCTATGAACGCTGCGTCGGCATCGGCCATCGGGCCTACAAGCTGACGCTTTCGCCCTGGATTGGGCGCCGATGCCGTTTCCATCCGAGCTGCTCAGACTATGCGGCGCAGGCTCTGGTCACTCATGGGCCGCTGCGCGGCGGATTTCTTTCAGCCTGGCGGCTGCTCAGATGTCATCCCTGGGGTGGATCGGGCGATGACCCGGTCCCCCCAAAGCGCGCGAGACGCGCCAAGGAAATGTGAGTCATGATCGAACTGAAATTCCCCGACGGGACGGTCCGTCATTTCGATGATGGCGTCACGGGTCGTGACATCGCCGCCTCGATATCAAAATCGTTGGAGAAGAAGGCCCTCGCGGTCAGCCTCGACAGTCGGCTTCTGGACCTCAATCTCCCCCTGCCAGATGGAGGTGCGATCCAGATCATCACGCGCGAGAGTCCGAGGGCCCTCGACGTGATCCGCCACGACACCGCCCACGTCCTGGCCGAAGCGGTCCAGGAACTCTTCCCGGGAACCCAGGTCACCATCGGCCCCAACGTCGAGGACGGCTTCTACTACGACTTCGCCCGCGCCGAGCCCTTCTCGCTGGAGGAACTCCCCCTCATTGAAGAGCGGATGCGTGAGATCGTCGACCGGGACGAGCCGATTACGCGCGAGGTCTGGGACCGCTCGGACGCCATCGCCCACTTCGAAAGCATCGGCGAGGCGTACAAGGCGCAGATCATCCGCGACATCCCTGCCGGCGAGCCGATCACTGTTTACAGGCAAGGCGCGTGGAAGGATCTCTGCCGCGGGCCGCACCTGCCCTCGACGCGCCACGTCGGCAAGGCGTTCAAGCTCACCAAGCTCGCTGGCGCCTATTGGCGGGGCGATCCGAAGAACCCCCAGCTGCAACGAATTTACGGCACCGCGTGGGCCTCGGAGGCCGACCTCGAGGCGCATCTGCGGCGGCTCGAGGAGGCGGAGAAGCGGGATCACCGCCGTCTCGGGGCGGCCATGGACCTCTTCCATCTCCAGGAGGAGGGCCGGGGCATGGTGTTCTGGCACCCCAACGGTTGGACGCTCTACCGGACCTTGCAGAGCTACATCCGGCGGCGGATCGAGAAGGCGGGATACCAGGAGGTGAAGACGCCGCAGATCCTCGATCACTCACTCTGGGAGCGCTCCGGCCACTGGGAGAAGTTCCGCGAAGACATGTTCACCAGCGAGAGCCACGACGGCGAGGTGCTCGTCGTAAAGCCGATGAATTGTCCGGGTCATGTCCAGATCTTCAACCACGGGCAGAGGTCGTACCGGGAGTTGCCGATCCGGCTGGCTGAATTCGACGGACTTCACCGCAACGAGGGGTCCGGCGGCCTGCATGGCATCCTGCGTGTTCGCGGGATGGCCCAGGACGATGGCCACATCTTCTGCACCGACGGCCAGATCGAGTGCGAATCGAAGGCGTTCGTGGAGCTCCTTCACCAAGTCTACGCCGACCTGGATGTCGAACTCCATTCGGTGAAGCTCGCCCTTCGTCCCGACAAACGGTTCGGATCGGACGCTCAGTGGGATGTGGCTGAGGCGAAGCTCGCCAACGCGGCGCGCGCCGCCATCGGTGTCGAGGTGGAACGCTTGCCGGGCGAAGGCGCCTTCTACGGCCCCAAGCTGGAGTTTCATCTTCGCGACGCCATCGGCCGGACCTGGCAGTGCGGCACGCTGCAGCTGGACTACGTCTTGCCCGAGCGGCTTGACGCAACCTACATCGGCGAGGACGGCCACAAGCATCGTCCCGTAATGCTGCATCGCGCGATCCTGGGCTCGATGGAACGGTTCATCGGGGTGCTTGTCGAGCACCACGCCGGAGCTCTGCCTCTGTGGCTCGCGCCGATCCAGGTGGTTGTGGCGACGATCACCTCGGACGCCGACGCTCACGCCGACGGGCTCGCCGCGAGGTTCCGCGAAGCGGGCCTTCGCGTCGAAACCGATCTGCGCAACGAGAAGGTCGGTTACAAGATTCGCGAACACTCGCTGGCCAAGACCCCGGTGATCGCGGTCGTAGGACGTCGCGAGGCGCACGAGGGCAAGGTCGCCCTGCGCCGGCTGGGCGGGGACGGGCAGCAGAGTCTCGAGGTCGAGGAGGCGGTGCGCATGCTCGCCCTCGAGGCGAGGCCGCCAGACCTGAGGTAGAACACGGAAAATCGCCTTCGCGTCGCGTAACCCCTTGAAGGCGAAGGCCGCTTTAGGCAAAGCTTCCTCGTCGGGGGAGGGCCGTTCGTCTTCATGATCAAGTCGGAACTGATCGCGGCGCTGGCGGGCGAGAATCTCCACCTCACCCAGCGCGATATCGAGCGTGTGGTCGGCGTGATCCTCGAGAGCATGATCGAGTCCCTTGAAAAGGGCGGCCGCGTGGAGCTTCGGGGATTTGGCGCCTTCTCCGTCCGCGCGCGGTCGGCCAGGGCCGGACGTAATCCGCGGACCGGCGAGGCGGTCGACGTTCGCGCCAAGCATGTGCCCTTTTTCAAGAGTGGCAAGGAGTTGAGAACGCGTCTCAACGCCGACTGAGGACGGAACGAATTGAAATTGTTTAGCGAATTCCGAGAATTCATCGCGCGTGGCAACGTCGTTGATCTCGCGGTGGGCGTGATCATCGGCGGGGCGTTCGGCAAGATCGTCAACAGTCTGGTCGACCAGGTCATCATGCCGCCCATCGGCCTGGCGCTCGGTCGGGTGGATTTCGCGCAGCTGAAGATCGTGATCCAGCACGCCAACCCGGCGCGCAGGATGGCCGAGGTGGCGATAAACTACGGGAGCTTCGTCAATACGATCATCCAATTCGTGATCGTCGCGGTGGTGGTGTTCCTGATGGTGAAGGGTATCAACACCATCCGGCGGCAAGAGGCCGCGGCTCCTGTCACGCCACCGGCGCCGACCACCGCGGAGCATCTTCTGACCGAGATACGCGATCTGCTGGCAAGCCGCGGAGCGCCTTGAGCGCCACCGCCGCGCCGGCGCACCCCATGATCAGCGCAAAGATTTGCGGGCTCACGACGGCGGAGGCCATGGACGCCGCCCTGGGCGGGGGCGCCGCCTTTCTGGGGTTCATGTTCTTCGCGTCCAGTCCCCGCGACATCAGCCCCCAGGCGGCGGCGCGCCTGGCGCAAAAGGCGCGGGGAAAGTCCAGGATCGTAGCCGTGACGGTCGATCCCGACGATGATCTGATCGAACGGATAAGGGCGGAGCTGCGGCCCGACTTCGTCCAGCTTCATGGCGCGGAGAGTCCCGCTCGCGTGCGAGAAGTGGCGCGAAGGGCCGACGCGGCGGTGATCAAGGTTCTGCCAGTCGCCGACGCCTCGGATCTGGAGGCGGTCGCCGACTTCGAATCCGTCGCCGACCATCTGATGTTCGACGCGAAGCTGGATGCGAACGCCGACCGCCCTGGCGGCGCCGGCGCGAGCTTCGACTGGTCGATCCTCGCCGGGCGGCGCTTCGCCCGGCCGTGGTTGCTGGCCGGCGGCCTGGATCCCTGGAACCTCGCCGAGGCCGCCCGGCTTTCCGGCGCGCGGATCGTCGACGTTTCCTCTGGGGTGGAACGCGGCCCAGGACTAAAGGACCCGGCTCTCATCGAGGCCTTCCTCGCAGCGGCGCGACGCGCCGGATGACCAGCCCTTCCCTGCCTGCCAACGACTACGCGGCATGGCCCGACGCTCAGGGCAGGTTCGGCGACTACGGCGGTCGCTTCGTCCCCGAGACCCTGATGCCGCTCGTTCTGGCGCTGGAGGGCGCCTATGCGGAGGCCAGAGACGATCCCTCGTTCCAGGCCGAACTTTCCCGATACCTGAAGACCTACGTCGGTCGGCCCAGTCCTCTGTATCCGGCGCTGCGGCTGACCGCCCACTTCGCGGCGGCCCAGGTCTACCTCAAGCGTGAGGAACTCAACCATACCGGGGCGCACAAGATCAACAACTGCATGGGTCAGATCCTTCTCGCCCGGCGGATGGGCAAGAGGCGGATCATCGCGGAAACCGGCGCCGGTCAGCACGGCGTAGCCACGGCCACGGTGTGTGCGCTCTTCGGCCTGCCGTGCGTGGTCTACATGGGCGTCACCGATGTCGAGCGTCAGGCGCCGAATGTCCTGCGGATGAACCTTCTCGGCGCGGAGGTCAGGCCGGTGACCGCGGGCGCGGCGACACTGAAGGACGCCATGAACGAGGCCCTGCGTGATTGGGTGACGAACATCCAGGACACCTACTACCTGATCGGTTCGACCGCCGGGCCGCATCCCTATCCGATGATGGTGCGCGACTTTCAGTCGGTGATCGGCGTCGAGACCAAGGCCCAGATCATCGAAGCAGAGGGTCGCCTGCCCGACGCACTGGTCGCCTGCGTCGGCGGCGGCTCCAACGCCATGGGCCTGTTTCATCCCTTCCTCGCCGACGAGGGCGTGCGGCTCTACGGGGTGGAGGCCGCGGGCCATGGTCTTGGAAGCGGCGCGCACGCGGCGGCATTGAACGGCGGCAGGCCCGGCGTCCTGCACGGGGCGCGAAGCTATCTGCTGCAGGACCCGGACGGCCAGATTCTCGAGGCGCATTCGATCTCCGCCGGGCTCGACTACCCTGGTGTGGGTCCCGAGCATGCTTGGCTCAAGGACGTGGGTCGGGCGCGCTATCTCACCGCGACCGACGCCGAGGCGCTGGCCGCCTTCCGCCTCTGCGCGCGGCTGGAAGGGATTCTTCCCGCCCTGGAAACCGCACACGCCCTGGCGCGCCTGCCGGAGATCACCGCCGAGGCGGGAAGGTCCGGGATCGTGGTTGTGAGTCTCTCCGGGCGCGGCGACAAGGATCTCGCCACGGTTGCCGCGTCGCTGGACGATCCGGCTTGACGGTGCGTCGCATCGATGAGCGATTTGCCGCCCTGGCGCGCGAGAATCGCGCGGCGTTCGTGGCCTATGTGATGGCCGGCGATCCGGATGCCGAGACCTCGCTGGCGATCCTGCACGGCCTCGTGGGCGCCGGCGCCGACCTTCTCGAAGTGGGATTTCCCTTCTCCGATCCGATGGCCGAGGGCCCCCCGATCCAGCGGGCCACGCGCCGGGCGCTGGACTCCGGCATGACGCTCTTGGGCGTGTTCGATCTCGTGCGCCGGTTCCGCGAACGCGACGCCGACACCCCGCTTATCCTCATGGGGTATACCAATCCGCTTGCTTCCATGGGCCTGAAGACCTTCGCGACGCAGGCGGGGCGAAGCGGCGTCGATGGAGTGATCGTCGTCGATTGTCCGCCTGAAGAGGCCGCACCTTTGGCCGACGAATTGGATCTCGAGCGTGTTGCGCTGATCCGTCTGGCGACACCAACCACCGACGATGCCCGCCTCGCGGTGGTCGCCGCGAGAACCTCGGGGTTCGTCTATTATGTGTCAGTTGCCGGCGTTACAGGCGCGGGCACGGGGCAAGCCGCCGCGGTCGCGCCTGCGGTGGCCCGGGTTCGCCAGGCATGCGGCCTGCCGGTAGCGGTCGGTTTCGGCATTCGCCACGGCGCCCAGGCGGCGGAAATCGCGAGGATAGCCGACGCGGTCGTGGTGGGCTCCGCGCTCGTCGAGGCGATCGCCCAGGCCCTCGCACAGAACCGTGATCCCGTCTCGAAAGTGGTGGAAACCGCGACGACCCTCGCTAAGTCTGTGCGATCGGCGCGCGTCGATCCGCGCCGGATGAGAGGCGGCTGATGGCCCTGGCCGACGACAAGAAATCGAAGCCGGCGCGCCCTGCGCCACCACCCGGCCGGGAGCGGGGCGGCTGGCTGGCGAAGATAGCGCCGGGCGTGCGCAAGCTGGTCTCGCGCCGTGAGACCCCCGACAATCTATGGGTGAAATGCCCGGATACGGGCGAGATGATCTACCGCCCGGACCTGGAAGCGGCCCGGTGGGTGACGCCCGCGGGCCGGCACATGCGGATCGGCCCGAAGCTGCGTTTCGCCTACACCTTTGACGGCGGTCGCTTCCGCAGCCTCGGTCTGCCCAGGGCTCCGGACGATCCGTTGGGGTTCACTTACGGTAAGCCCTACCGCGACAGCCTTGCGGTCGCGCGCAAGACCACCGGCGAAACCGACGCCATGGCCGCCGCGGTCGGTGAGATCGGTGGCGCGACCGCCGTCGTTCTGGTCCAGGACTTCGCGTTCATGGGCGGATCTCTGGGCGTGGCCGCCGGCGAGGCATTCCTCGCCGCCGCCGAAGAGGCCCTCAGGCGCCAGACGCCGATGGTCGTCTTCACCGCTTCTGGGGGAGCGCGGATGCAGGAGGGCGTCCTTTCCCTCATGCAGATGGCCCGCACCACCGTCGCCATCCAGCGGCTGCGTGGCGCGCGCCTGCCCTATGTCGTCGTCCTCACCGACCCGAGCATGGCCGGAGTACTCGCCTCCTACGCCATGCTGGGCGATGTCCACCTCGCCGAGCCCGGAGCGACCGTCGGCTTTACCGGCCGTCGGGTGATCGAGGACACGATCCGCGAAACCTTGCCGCCGGGATTTCAGACCGCCGAGTTCCAGGTGGAGCGGGGGATGGTCGATCGCATCGCCACGCGGTCGGAACTTCCGGCCGTCCTCGGCTCGGTTCTGCGCACCTTGATGATGGGCCGATCGCGCCTGGCCGCCGCCTGACGTCCTTGCCGAAGCCCGAGTACGACGCCATCCGCGCCTCGGACGGGGCGATCCAGCGGTTGCGCGCGTTGCACCCCTCCCTGATCGACCTCTCGACGGGGCGGATCGAGCGGTTGCTCGCCGCGCTCGGCTCACCGCATGTGCGGATGGGACCGGTGATCCATGTCGCCGGAACCAACGGCAAAGGCTCTACCGTCGCCTATCTGCGGGCCATGGCCGAGGCGGCGGGCCTCACCGCCCACGTCCTGATTTCGCCGCATCTGGTTCGCTTTTCCGAGCGCATCCGCATTGCCGGGAGGCTCATCGACGATGACGAACTGTCGGTGCGGATCGACGAGGTCGAGGCGGCCAACGCCGGCGAGCCGATCAGTTTCTTCGAGATCACCACGGCTCTGGCGTTCCATGCCTTCGCGCAACGACCGGCGGATCTGTGCATCGTCGAGGTCGGGCTCGGCGGCCGTTACGACGCGACCAATGTGTTCGCCGAACCGGCCATCAGCGTGATCACGCCGGTGGACTACGACCATCTGGAGATGCTGGGGCCGGAGCTGGCCAAGATCGCCTGGGAGAAGGCGGGAATCGTCAAGGCCGGCCGGCCGGTCGTGTGCGCGCGGCAATCAGGCGAGGCAATGGCGGTGATAGAGGCGGAGGCCGCGAAGCTGGGCGCCCCGCTGATGGTCATGGGTAGGGATTTCGATGCTTTCGAGGAGTGCGGCCGACTGATGGTCCAGCTCGACGGGAGGCTGCTCGACCTGCCTGCGCCTGCGCTCTTCGGCGCCCACCAGTTCGAGAACGCCGGCCTGGCCGCGGCGGCCATGCTGGCTTTCGACCCCGCCTTCGACGACGCGGCGATCGCCGCCGGCGTCGAGGGGGCGAACTGGCCGGCCCGCTTCCAGCGGATGACTTCGGGACCCCTGGCCGGAAAGGCCCGCGCGCGGGGCGCCGACCTGTGGCTCGACGGTGGCCACAATCCCCACGCCGGCCGTGCGCTCGCCCAGGCCTGCGCCAAGCTAGTGGCTCGCGACGGACGACCGCTGGCGATGATCGCCGGCATGCTCGCGCGCAAGGACGCGGCCGGCTTCTTCGCCCCCTTCGCGCCCGTGCGCCCACGCCTCTTCACCACCGCATTCGACTCGCCCACCGCCATGAGCGCCGAGGACCTGGCCGCCGCGGCGCGTTCGGTCGGGCTCGAGGCGGCGCCGGCGCAGGGCGTGGAGGCGGCGCTCGACATCGCGCTGGGCCAGCCCGGAGCGGCGCCGCCGCACGTTCTGATCTGCGGTTCGCTCCACTTCGCCGGCGATGTCCTGGCGATGAGCCCTGAGACCTGGCCGGTCTGACGGACCGGTCGTTTCCGGCTGAGCAGCGCCGATCGCTTCTGCCTGCCGAGATGAAGGACACTCCGCTCCGGGCGGGTGAAGGCGGCGAGGCGATGCGAACACTGAAGTGGGTGGGCCTGGGTTTCGCCGGCCTCCTCGTCCTGGCCGTGTTGACCATGGGCGGCGTCATCATTGCTGATCGGGCCGCGCAACCGGCGGCGCCGGATGCCAGCGTGTTGGTCGCCCGGGCAGGCGCCTACCACGTGCGCATCCGTCGGGATCAATTCGGCGTGCCGCACGTGCTCGGCGCGAGGGACGCCGACGTCGCGTTCGGCTTCGCCTACGCTCACAGCGAAGACGACTTCGCGACCATCCAGGAAGCCGCCTTGACCAGCCGCGGGACGCTTGCCGCCTTCAAGGGCAAGGACGGGGCGACCACGGACTTTCTGATTCGCCTGATGCGCGTCAAGGAGACGGTGGACGCCGGCTATGGCGCCCTACCCGCGGACGTGCGGACGGTGATGGCGGCCTACGCCGACGGCGTGAACTACTACGCCGCCCTCCATCCGGCCAAGGTCGCCCCCGGACTGCTGCCGCTCACCGGCAAGGACGTGGCCGCCGGCTTCGTATTCAAGACGCCGTTCTTCTACGGACTGGACGGGACGCTGAAGACGCTCATCGCCCCCACCCACGGCAAACCCATGCCGCCGCTGGGATCGAACGGGGTCGCAGTGGCGCGCGCGCGCTCGGCGGACGGCGCGACTCGCCTGCTGGTCAATTCGCACCAGCCCTACACCGGGACGGTGGCTTGGTACGAAGCGGTCTTGCAGAGCGGTCAGGGCTGGCATGTGGCCGGCGGGTTCTTCCCCGGGACGCCGTTCATGCTCCACGGGACGAACGCTCATCTCGGCTGGGCCAACACGGTCAACGATCCGCATCTTGTCGACGTCTACCGACTGACGATCAACCCCGCGAACCACGACCAATACCGCCTCGACGGTCGGTGGCGGGACTTCGAGAAGAGCGACGCGGCGATCCGCGTGAAGCTGTTTGGCCCGCTGTTCTGGACCTTCCACAAGCCCGTCCTCTGGTCGGCGCACGGTCCGGTGGTCGCCACTGACCACGGGATCTTCGCGTTCCGCTACGCAGGCATCGGCGAGGCGCGCCAGGCGCTGCAGTACTATCGCCTGAACAAGGCCGGCGATCTGGCCCAGTGGCGGGCGGCCATGGCCCTGCAGGCGCTCCCTAGCATCAACTACATCTACGCCGACGAGGCGGGAAACATCGGCTATGTCTACAACGGGCTCTTCCCGGACCGGACGGCCGGCCTGCCCTGGAAGGGGGTTCTGTCGGGCGAGCGTTCGGACCTCATCTGGCGCCGCTACCTGTCCTTCGATCGCGTTCCGCAGATCTGGAATCCCAGATCGGGGTTCGTCTTCAACTCCAACAACACCCCCTTTCAGGCCACCGGCCCAGCCGACGCCCTGAAGAGCGCGGACTTCCCGGCGTCCATGGGCCTGCAGACCAACATGACCAATCGCGCCTGGCGGGCTCAGGAGACCTTCGGGGCCGATGCGCACATCACCGCCGCGGCCTTCCGCGCCTACAAGTTCGACATCGCCTACAGCGTCCACTCGGAGATGGCCGAACTGGTCGCGGCGGTCCTGGCGCTGGACCCCAGGGGCGATAGCGATGTCATCACCGCCCAGTCCCTGCTGCGGTCGTGGGATCGGCGAACCAACGTCGGCAGCCGCGCCGCGGCGCTGGCGATCATGACCGCCCTGCCTGTCGCCGAGGCGCTCGAGGCGGGAAGGACGCCAAACGTCCGCCCGCCGTTGCTGGCGGCGATCGCCAAGCTGAAAGCCCACTTCGGCCGCGTCGATCCGCCGTGGGGCCAGGTAAACCGGATCATCCGCGGCAAACTCGACCTTCCCATCGACGGTGGGCCGGACACCTTTCGCGCCGTCTACGGCGAGCCGCTCCCCGACGGCAGGCTGAAGGCCATGGCCGGCGACACTCTCATCATGTTCGTCACCTGGGACAGGACAGGAAAACTCTCGGCGCAGAGCATCCACCAGTTCGGCTCCGCAACCCTGGATCCCGCCTCGCCCCACTACGCCGACCAGACACCGCTGTTTGCGGCGATGAGGTTGAAGCCGGTTCTCTTCACAGAGGATGAGCTCGCCGGCCATGTCGAGGAGGACTACGCGCCTGGGCAGGGACGGCGGCGGCAGGAACCGGGACGAGGATCGGAGACAGTTACGCGGCGGTCTTGACCCCGGTTTCCGCGAGCCAGTCCAGGATCTTCTGCTTGGGCATGGCGCCCACCTTCATCGAGGTCATCTGCCCGCCCTGAAAGATCATCATCGTGGGGATTCCGCGCACGCCGTAGCGTGAGGGCGTGGTGGGGCTCTCCTCGATGTTGAGCTTGGCGACGGTCAGATCATCGCCGAAGTCCTTCGCGATCTCGTCGAGGGTGGGGGAGACGAGCTTGCAAGGCCCGCACCACTCCGCCCAAAAATCCACGAGCACCGGCTTGGCGGATTTCAGGACGTCGGCCTCGAAACTGTCGTCGGTGACCTGCACGGGGTTCATGGAAAACTCCAATCGGGGGCTTCGATCCATTTAAGGCCCAGCGCGGGAACTTCAACCGATCCCAGCGAGATCGTCGAGGGCCCTGGCAATGAGTTTTTCTGGAACGGCCATGAGCCGAGGTCCATCGGTCCAGACCAGGGCGGCCTCGATCGCCCGGCCGGGAAAGATCTCGGCCAGGACCGCGGCGTAGATCGCCATCTGGGTGATGTAGCTCTTATCGCAGTCCTCGATCCGCCTGGGCGCCGGGCGGTTGGTCTTGAAGTCGACGACCAGGACTTTGTCCGGCGCGACCATCAGGCGGTCCAGCCGGCCGGAAATGGCGAGGCCCTTGGGCAGCCGCGCCGCGGTCCCCGCCAGGGCGACCTCGGCGCGCGAGCCTGGGCCGAAGACCGCGGCGAACCGCCGATGGGCCAGAACCCGCATCGCCGCTCCCGCCATCTCCGAACGCTGGTCCTCCGAGAGATCGCGCTCTGCGTCCAGCAGCCGGCGGCAGGCGGCCTCGCGTCCGGCGGCGGGTATGTCGGGCAGAAGCTGCAGCAGACGATGGATGATTTCGCCTCGGCGATAGCGGCCCAGGCCATTGACCGCCTCGAGCGGCGAGGGCGCGCAGGGTCCCACGGTTTCGGTCAGTGTCGACGGGGAGCGCCAGCCGGCGAGTGCGGGTTCGCTCGGCGCGAGGCGGATGGTCCAGCCAGGTGGAGGGGGGACTTCAGGCGCCAGGCTCCTTGTGTCCGGCGCGATAACCGGATCAGGGCCGAACCGCCGACCCTCCCCGCCGCCCTCCAGGGGGAAGGAACGCGCCGGCAGGCTCGTGAAGGCGCGGTCGATGTAGTCGCGCCAGCTGCGCTCGAACAGGCGGCCGGCATCGACGCCGCAGAGAATCAGCCGGTCGCGCGCCCTGGTGAGGGCGACGTAGAGCAGGCGGAGAGATTCTTGCTCGCATGCGACCTCGCGACGCTCCCGCGCCTGCGCCGACGCCGGGCAATCGTCGACCTTCCTGGGCGCCCAGAGAAAGCCGCCGTCGGCGGCGGCGAGGAGCGGGCCCCCCTGGGCGGTTGCCCTGGTGCTGGTGTCGGGGAGGATGACGATCGGCGCCTCGAGTCCCTTGGCCCCGTGGACTGTCATGACCCGGACCTCACCCGCCGCGCCGCCCTGGCCTTCCTCCTGCTCGCGCTTGACCTCGAGTTCGGTGGCGTCGATGCCGGCGATGAAGGTTTCCAGATCCCGCACAGCGCGCGCCTCCGCGATCGCGGCTTGGCAAAGGAAAGCCTCGAGCGCGTCCTGGGCTTCGGCGCCAAGGCGCGTGAGTATGCGCTGGCGCATGGACCGGCCGTCTCCGTCGATCCGGCTCAGCGCCCGGTTGAAGAAGTCGAAGGGCGGCGACCGGCCGGACTGGTCGACGAGCCAAGTCAGCAGATCGCGCGCCGCGGTCCAGGAGGGACGTTCGTGCGCCCGCCGGCAGAGCTCGGCCCACAGCGGGCCGCGGCGATCGTAGGCCAGATCGAAAAGGTCGTCCTCGTTCAAGTCGCAGAATGGGCCGCGCAGCACCTCGGCGAGGCTGAGATCGTCGGCGGGGAAACGGGAGAACCGCGCCAAGGCGACGAGGTCCCGAAAGAGACCGTGTTCGGAGAGCCTCAGGCGATCGGCGCCGCCGACGGCCACGCCTTCCCTCTTCAGGGCGCGAATGATCTCGTGGAAGAGGGCGTTTCGCCTCCGCACGAGGATCAGGAAGTCGCCGAATCGGCACGGCCGGAGCCGATCGTCCGCGGTCCGGTCGCCGACGGCTGCCTTGCGTTCGACCGTGGCCTTGATCGTGCGGGCGACCCGACGGGCGAGCTTGCGGTTCGCGCTCTCGCCGAGACCCTCGTCCACCGGCCGCCACGGATCGACCTCCGGCGGCTCCTCGCCCGCCTCCGGCGGCCAAAGCTCGACACAGCCGCCGGCCACCCGCAGGGCCCCGTGCCTGATGGCGTCGGGGCGAGGCTGCGAAGGCGCCAGTCCCGCCAGGGCCTGCGGTTCGGCGAAGACCGTGTCGACGAAGGCGAGGACCTCAGGGCGCGAGCGGCGACTCTCATCGAGGCTCGCGGTGACGAACCGCTCGCCGGCGCCGGCGATGGTGGCGCGAAAGGCGGCGCGCTCCTGGGCGAACCGCTCGGGCGCCGCGCCCTGAAAGGAGAAGATCGACTGCTTTTCGTCGGCGACGGCGAACACCGTCCGTCCGCCACCCCTTGCCCCCAGGCCAGTGAAGAACTCGGCGGTGAGCGCGCGCAGAATATCCCACTGCTCGGGGGCCGTGTCCTGCGCTTCGTCGAGCAGGAAATGCTCGATGCCGCCGTCCATCTTATGGAGGACCCAGGCGACGTCGGCCCGACTGGTGAGGAGTTCGCCGGCGCGGCCGATGAGATCGCCGAAGTCGAGCGCGCCGCGGGCGGTCTTGGCGCCCTCGTAGAGTTCGGCGTAGGCGGTGGCGAGCGTCAAGGCGTGGAGCGTGTCGGCGGCGATGGTCGCGCCCTTGATGTGCTCGCAGGCCTGGACGATGCGGGCCTGCTCTTCGTCGAGCCACGCACGGGTCGCGGCGTCGAGCCTGGCGGTTCCCAGCGACTTTCGTGGCTCGCAGGCCTTGGTGAGGAAAATGTCACGCAGCTCGTCGAAGGAAGCCGACGGGCCCACCGCGATCAGGCGCGCGCCGAGCTTGCCGTCCGAGGCCATTCCGGTTGCGAGCAGCGGCGCGGCCGCGCGCTTCCACCTGGCCTGGGTCGCTCGGACGAAGGCCTGGGCGCGGATGTCATCGGCGCTCGCGGGACGGCTGAAGCCGCAGCGGCGCCAGACGTCGTCTTCGATCGCGCGCGGGCCGACGGCGGCCAGATAGGCGCGGATGGCGGCGCGCCGAGTCTCGAAATCGCCGAACATCCTGTCGAAGGCGGCGAAGTCGAGCTCGACGGACAAGTGGGCGTAGGCTCGGGCGACGTCGGTGTCGGGATAGGCAAGAGCAAGGCGCGCGACGTCCTGGCGGGCCCGGGCGGAAACCTCGGCCGCCGCCTGGTCCTCGAGCACGGTGAAGCCAGGCGAAATGCCGGCCTCGAGGGGAAAGCGACGCAGGAGCTTCTCGCAGAAGGCATGAATGGTCTGGATCTGCAGGCCACCTGGCGTTTCGAGAGCGCGGGCGAAGAGCCTGCGCGCCTCGGCAAGATCCCGGGCGGTCTCCTCGATCGCGGCCAGCTCGCCGCGCAGCTTATCGTCTTCCATCACCGACCAGTCGCCGAGCCTCTTGAACAACCGGCGCTGCATCTCGGCGGCCGCGGCCCTGGTGTAGGTGACACAAAGGATCGTCTCGGGCTTGGCGTGGGCCAGGAGCAGGCGGGCGACGCGGTCTATGAGCGTCGCGGTCTTGCCCGACCCGGCGTTGGCGGTGAGGAACACAGAAACGCCGGGGTCCGCGGCCTCGATGCTGGGCGCTTCGGGGCGGCTCATTCGCTCACCGCCGCGTCGCTATCGCCGATCACGTGCCATTCCCACAGACGCGCGAGGTGATCGTAGTCGCCGCCCCAGCGGCCGATGAACTGCGGGGTGGCCCAGGAGGGATAGGGCGTCGACGGATCGTCGAACCAGGCGACCCGCCGTTTGAGGCCGGCAAGGGCCGCGGCGGCGAGTTCGGCGCTCTCGTGCGCGCCGGCCCGCGACTCGACCGTCGCTGGAACGCGGCCGCCGCTGACACGCACATAGAGAAGCTCGCCCGCCGGCGCCACTTCCACGTTCTTGAAGCCGCCGGCGGCAAGGATCGCGGCGGTGAGGGTGAGCTGCGGTGCGAGGCCGGCGCGAACCTGTTTGTTGCTCGGCGGCGCGCCGGTCTTGAAGTCGAGAATGTCGACCGCCTCTCCGCGGTGTTCGAGGCGATCGGCGCGAGCGGTGATGGTGAATTCGCCGCCGGCCGCTTCGAAGACCAGTGCGCCACGGGTCTCCACCAGAATCCGGGCGCCAGGCCGGCGACCGCGCTCGAATTGCGCGATCCAGGGTGCGACGTTGGCCGCCAGAGCCCGCTCGCGAGCCATTCGCGTCTCGTGGACCCCAGCGGCGGCTAGTTCCTCGACCAACAACCGCTCGAAGAGCACCGCGGCCCCATCGACCACCTCGCCCGGATGGTCGATCGCGAATCGCTCGATCGCGCGGTGAACGGCGGTTCCGCGCGCCAGGGCCTCGACACTCTGGTCGGGAACCTCGAGCGGCACGAGCTTGAGGATATAGCGGGCGTAGATGGCGTAGGGATCGCGCACCCAGCGCTCGACGCTTGTGACGCCCATCCTGCGGGGCCGTGCGGCGAGGGGCGGCTTCGGTCGCGGCCGCGGCGCTGGAGCCAGAGAGGGCGGCGGCTCGGCGAGGGGGGCGTCCAGGCGCCGGGTCCAGGCCAGGGCGTCGTCGCGGCATGGAAGTGCGACCTTCGCCCCCTTGGCCAGGACCTCGAGTCGCCACAGCCATCGGGAGGCCACCGTTGGCGCGCCATCGCGCCGTTCGGAGCGCAGGAGGACGACTTCAGGCGCCGCGGCGGCCTGGGCGAAGTCATGCGCGGACAGCCCGAGGCGCCGCTCCGGCGGCGGCAATCCCAGGCGCTCGCGCATGGGTCGCGACAGGAACGGATCGATGGGTGCAGCCCGGGGCCATACACCCTCCTCCAGGCCGGCGAGGATCAGCCGATCGGCGCGCAGGAGCCGAGCCTCGAGAACGCCCAATATGCGCAGGCGCGGGTGGGTAGCGCCCCCGCTCCGGACAAGTTCGCGGGCGAGGAGGCCGTCGAGAAGTTCGGAGAAGCCGTGGCGGGTGACCGCCGGCAATCCCTCGCTCTCCCCGATGAGGGCGCTGATGAGGGCCCCGGCGGTCTCGCCGGCCTGGCTCGACCAGAGTTCCCCGAACTCTCCGGCCGGCCCGCGCGCCAGAACCTCCATGGCGCCGGCCAGGGCCCGCGCGGCCCGAGCCGCCGCCGTGGTTTCGCCCGTCCACGCCCCGTCGGCCGTCCCGAGCGCGTCGCGAAGCAGAGCGACGAGTTCCATGGCGCCCGCCAGGTCGGCGGCGAGCGAAGCCGCGGCCATCCGCCGGAAGTCATCCCCTTCCAGACGCCGCCGCAGCCGGGCCAGCAGCGCATCCCAGCCCGATGCCCGTGGGCCGCGCAGGCCCTCGCACTCCAGGGTCTCGCGGCTCCTTTCCAGGGCTCGCCGCTGCAGCCGCAGTCGGGTGAATGGGTGCTTGAGTATCGCCAGTTGGGTCACCGGATCGGTGGGATCGGCGACGCCTCGCGCAATGAGGCTCGCCAGGACGCCGACTGGAGAGGCGGCCAGGGCCGCGCCGGCGGAAGAGTCGGCGCTGATGTTCCACCGCGTCAGGCGGGCGCTCACCCGGCGCGCCAGGGCCGCGTCTGGGGTGACGAGGGCGCAGGTTTTGCCGGGCGTTTCGAGAACTTCGCGCAGGAGGAGGGCGGCGAGGCCAGCCTCCTCTTCCTCGGTGCGCGAGGCGATCACCGTGAGGCCGGCGAGACCCTCGGCGATGGGATCCATTCCGGCCGCCGCGCCTTCGGCGCGCAGTCTCTCGATCTGACCCAGCCAGTCGGAGGTAGTCTCCGCTGGGCGCAGGGCCTCGTTTATCAGGCGTTGACGCCACCGGCCGCGGGCGCCGAGAGGCGCGCCGCCCCAATCCTTCACCGCGAAGCGCGGGACGCCGGCACGGGCGAGTAGCCGCTTCAGTCCGCCCTGGGGGTGTTGTTCGCCTACCTCGTCCCAAGCCTCGTCGGCGAGCGAGCGGTCGAGGCCGGGAATGACGACGCCCCCCTGGGGAAGGCCCGCGATGACGGCCAAGAGATCGGCGGCCGCCGGCGCGGCGCCGGTCGACCCCGCGGCGATGACGATGCTGCTCGGGGGGGTTTGGCTCCAGCGCCTGGCGAGATGCCGCAGAAGAGCGACCCGTCGGGCGGTGATGTCCATCAGGCCTAGGGCATCGAGGCGTTTTGGCCACGTTGTGAGAGCCAGTCCGAGGAACTGGGCGGCGACCTGCCAGTGCTTCGCGAGGTCACCCTCCACCAGGGTCTCAACCAGCTCGGGATCGCCGACCTCCTCCATCTCACAAGCGTCGAGGAAGGCGGCCAGGGCGTCGGCGAGTTCCAGGGCGGCGCCAGCGTCGAGGCGCCTTTCCAAGAGGCCTTCATTCTCGACCACCAGCCTCGCCAGTTCGAACCGCCGACGCTCGGCGGTGATCGCGGGGGGAAGTTCGAGGGCCGCGTCACCCGGCTCGAATGGCGGCTCGCCTTCCTCGAGATCGCCGAGGGCACGGATCTGGGGGAGAAGGGCCGCGGGGCCGGGGGCCGCCTCGACGAAAGCCTGCGCCAGGTCCCGGCCGGCGCGACGGGTCGGCAGCAGCACCAGGGCCGAGGCGGCGCCCTCTGGCCCGAGTGGTCCAAGAGCCTGCGCGAGGCCGACGGCGAGGTCGGCGAGGAATGGCCGGCTCGCCTCGATCGAAAACCACCTGGGCGCGGGATGGAAGAGGAAGGTCGCGGTCACGCGCAACCTTGGCCTTCATGCGCCCCCGTCCCCAACTCCCGTTCCGCCGCGTCCCGGGCGGCGGGGTCGCCGACGTGCATCCAGCGGCCGTCCATGACGGCGCCGTGGAGGCGGCCCTTCCGCTGCAGATCCATCCAGCGGGGGAAAATCGAGTAGGCGCCGGTGGGCCACGCGTCGATGATCCGTGGCTCGAGCATATGGACGCCCATGTAGGCGAACGGAGCAGCGCCGGCCTCGCCGCGATGACGCAGACGCCCGTCGGGTTCGCGAAAGAAGTCGCCGGGGGAGTCGAAACCGAGGCTGTGCTCCACGCCGACCAACAGGAGAAGGTCGTCCATGACACCAGCATCCCAGGCGGCCGTGAGCGTCGCGAGGGCGGAGGCGGCGCCTTCGGTCCACACCGAATCGATATTGGCCACCAGGATCGGCTCCTGGCCCAGGAGCGGTCGCGCCCTCTTCAGGCCGCCGCCGGTCTCCAGCAGGTGGTCGCGCTCGTCGGAGATCAGCACCTCCAGATCCTCCCGACCCTTCAGATGCGCCTCCAGGAGATCGGCGTGGGCGTGGACATTGACGATCACCCGGACGATTCCCGCCACCGCGAGGCGGTCCAGCATGTGGTCGATCAGGGTCCTGCCGGCCACCTCCACAAGGGCTTTGGGCCGATCATCGGTGAGCGGACGCATGCGCAGGCCCATGCCCGCGGCCAGGACCACGGCGGTCCTCGGGGCGCGGGGCTTCGCGTTCAAGCGCGCAGCTCGCTCGGCGCATGCCGGGCCATCCAGGCGGCGAGTCCGCTCGGCGCGGGGCCCGCGAGGCACCGGTCGAGATAGGTCCACAACCTCGGCATGAAGGCGCGGTAGCGCGGCTTGCCGTCGCGCGCCACCAGGCGGGAGAAGATGCCCAGGATGCGGCTGATGTTGAGGGCGCCCAGGGAGTGGTAGTCGGCCAGGAACGCTTCGCGGTCCTCGCCCGGACGCGCGGCGAGGTAGCGTTGCAGGCTAGCGGCTTCGCGCTGCGCCGAGACATCGCGGCGAGCGTCATGCAGCAGCATCGAGAGATCCCAGGCCGGATGGGCGCGGAGGGCGTCCTGGAAGTCGATCAGGCCGACCCGCGCCGGGCCGTGCCGGTCCGGAAGCCAGATCAGGTTCTCGGCGTGGTAGTCGCGATGGCAGAACACCGTGGCTCCGGCGGCCGCGCGAATGCGGACCGGGGCCCAGATCCGCTCCCAGCTGTCCGCCGCCTCGCCATCGAACCTCAACGTAGGAATGAGGCGCGGCAGCCATTCGATGAACAGATCTCCGGCGGACTTCAGGGCCAGCTCGTCGTAGCTGAGCAGCGGCCAGGCCGAGCCATCGCCGACCAATACCGCGGGCGGCGCTTGCGCATGCAGGGTGACCAGGGCGTCAATCGCCGCCTCGTAGAGTGGCGCTTCGGCTTCGCCCTTCTCGATCAGATGCGCGTAGAGACCTTCGCCGAGGTCCTCGAGAACCGCCAGGCCGGCGGTCGGATCGCTGGCCAGGATTCGCGGCGCCGAGAGGCCGATGGAGCGCAGGTATGCCGCACAGGCGACGAAGGCGTCCACCCTGCCGGCGGCGAGGCGGTACATGGCGTTGAAGCCGAGTGCCCGGCGTTCGGCGTCGCTCGCCTGGGGCGGGCAGGGGGCCGTCTCGAGATTGGGCGGCTGATCCATGAGGATCAGGCTCGAACCCGCCGCGGTGGTGAGCCGCTCGTAGCGGCGGGTCGAGGCGTCACCGGGCAAGGGTCGGCGGTCAGCGCCGGCGAGCCCCGAGGCCTGGAGGAACCCCGCAATCAGAAGCGCCCGCTCAGAGGGCAATCGGCCGACCTTCCCAATGGCCGTGACCGGCAAGGCGCGCGCGCCGGGCGCCGTCCTCGACCCGGATCTCTACATCCAATCGGTGGTGCGGCAGGTGATGAGCAAGCTTCTCCGCCCATTCAATCACCGCCGCGCCCTGGGTCAGGGCTTCATCGAGTCCGATTTCGAACGCCTCATCGGCGCGGACCAGGCGGTAGAGATCGAAATGGCCGAGGCGAAACGACGGGCCGTCGTAGAACTGGACCAGGGTGAAGGTAGGGCTCGGGACTTCGCGCTCCGAAGGGCTGAGGCCGCGGATGAGTCCGCGGGCGAGCACCGACTTGCCGGCGCCCAGCGGACCGGTGAGGCACACCGCCTCGCCCTTCTTGAGTGCGCCGCCTATGGCAGCCCCGAGGCGGGCCGTGTGGGCCTCGTCATCGAGGCGAAAATCGCCATCGGCCGGGACGATCACCGGACGCGCCACGTGGCGGTCGGAGGAAGGGTCTCTTCGACGAAGGCCTTCATAGCCCGCGCCGCCTCGCCGGCGTCGGACGGGAGCGTGGTCGCCGGCGCTGGGCGCCCGATCAGAATGCGGAATCGCCGCCCGCGTTTGTTCAGAAGCTCGTGGAACAGGGTGATGTCGCGCAGCTCGCCGTTGAAGCGGTCGAACAGGTGGAACAGGCTCGACCACGGTCCGGCGATGTGCAGCGGCAGGACCGGCGCATCATATTTCCGGGCGAGCGAAAAGACGCTGGACGCCCAGGGGGGATCGCGCAACGGCCGCCCCGGTCTCTTGCGCGCGAGGCGGCCGGCGGGAAAGACCACCAAGGGTCGTTCGGCCTCCATCACCTCGCGGGTGCGGACAAGGGTCATACGGGCGCCATGGCGTGTGCGTTTTTCGTCCATCCATTCGACAGGAATCAGCAGATCTCGGAACCCCGCCGCCACCCGGTGGGCGTCGGAATTGGCGTAGAATACGGTATCGCGGCGAACGGTCTTGAGCACATCCCACACCGCGACCCCATCGGCGATCCCGGTAGGATGATTGCAGACCACCATCAGCCGACCGTGGCGCGGGACGCACTCGAGACCTCGTACCTCGATTTCCAATGCAAGCAGGCGGGAGACGGTTTCCAGGGCCTCGAGACCTGACAGGGGCGCGATGGAGTCCGCCATTCGCCGCGCGCTCCGATAGTCGAGGGCGAGGTAGAGCAGGGGCTTGATGAACGACCAGGCGCGGCTTGCCGCCAGCTTGGGCGCGCGCTCGGCGATCAGGGTGTCGACGATATGACCGCGAGGATGCGCCGGCGATGAAAGGGCGAGTGCGGAAGACTCATAGGCCATGGCGCAGCATGCTGTCGCCCGGACGCGAAGGGCAAGGGGTCAGACGTTGACGCTCGCGGCGGGGAAGGAAACCATAGGCGTGGGCCATCGAGGAGCGAAAGCCGATGAAACACATACGCCTTTGGGGAATGGGGATCCTCGTCGTCCTCTTGGTCGGTGCTGGGCTGTGGGGCTGGTGGTCGCTCGACCTGAAATGGCGGCCCCACACGATCAAGCGCGACCAGAGCGAGATCGCGGGCATCCTTCAAGGCGCCGGCTGGGTGTCGCCGAAGCTCGCCGGGCCCAAGCTGTACATGATTTCCTATCGCAGCTGCTCCGATTGCATCCGCTTCGAAGAGGTCGAGTTTCCCAAGCTCCAGGCGGCGGGTGTGGACACCCGGGTGATCGTGATCGCGCGAGCCGACCTGAATGGTCAGGCCAAGTCGACTCCCGCCGAACGGGCCACGGTGGCCGAACTGTGGCTCAATCGCGACTGGCGGCTCTTCCAGCGCTGGGCGGCGGTGAGGCCACCCGACGCCTGGACCGCTCCTGGGATCCCGCCGGCCGACGGCGATGCGGCGCGCACCGCGGTGATCGGCGCCGGTCGCATGGCGGTGGAGGCGTTGCGCCCGCTGCTGGAGCACAACGGCATACGGTTCGCCTATCCCACCCTGATCTGGTGGGACAAGAAGGGCGTGATGCGCGGCTGCGCCTGCGAGAAGGCTCGCAGCTACGCCAATGTGGAGAAAGAGCTAGGCGCGTAGATTCGCCGTCGAGGCCAGGTCGGATGGCTTCGCGTCGCGACGGCGACGTAACGGCGGGGGTTCACTCGGCGAGCGGGGCGGGCTAACGGGGCCGCGATGTCCGGGCTCCTGCGCGCCGCTTACGATCGAGCCCTGGCGGCCGGGACCCTGTCGCCCGACCCGGCGCAGGCGCGGGCCGTGGAATACCTCTCGAGGATGGAAGCCGAGATCGCCGCGGCGCCCCGCCCTGGGCTGCTGCGCCGGCGCCGTGGTGTGAGGGGAGTCTATCTGTTGGGGCCGGTAGGGCACGGCAAGTCCATGCTGATGGACCTCTTTTTCGATGCGGCGCCCATCGCTCCGAAGCGGCGCGTCCATTTTCACGCCTTCATGGGCGAGGTCCACGCCCTGGTGAATCTCTGGCGGATGTCGGGCGCCGCGCAGCGCCGCGCGAAGTTCGGCGAAAGCGGAGGCGACGATCCGATCCCGCCAGTGGCCAGGGCGATCGCCCGACAGGGCCTGCTGCTCTGCTTCGATGAGCTTCAGGTGACCGACATCGCCGACGCGATGATCCTGGGCCGGTTGTTCGAGGCGCTCTTCGCCCTCGGCGTCAGCCTGGTCTGCACCGCCAATCGGACGCCAGGGGATCTCTACCGCGATGGGATCAATCGGGCGCTGTTCACGCCGTTCATCGCGATGCTCGAAACGCGCCTTGAAATCGTCCCGGTGGATGGGTCCCGGGACTATCGGCTCGATCGGCTGCGGGAGGCGGGCACTTGGTTCGACCCCATCGATGTCAAGAACCAACTCGCCTTCGACGCTCTTTGGGCCGCGGTGCTGGGCGGCCGGGCGGAGGAGGGCGCGACCTTGACGGTCCTTGGCCGTACGGAACACTGGCCCAGGGCCGCCGGCGGGCTGTTGCGCGCCCACTTCGCAAGTCTCTGCGTGCAGGCCCTCGGGCCGGCGGACTACCTCGCCATCGCCGATCGATTTCACACCATTTTTCTCGAGGCGCTCCCGAGGCTCGGGCCGGAGAAACCCGACGCGGCCCGGCGCCTGGCGATCCTTGTCGACACTCTCTATGAGGCGCGAGCTCGGCTGGTGGTCCTGGCGGCGGGCGAGCCCGACAGCCTCTGCCCGAAGGGCGACCAGGCGTTCGAAATGCAGCGCACCGTCTCGAGGCTCAATGAGATGCGATCGAAGTCCTGGCTGGACAGGAAACAGGAGGAGCAGACATGAAGTTCATGGCTATCGTGAAGGTCACCGCCGCGAGCGAGGCGGGCGTGATGCCGAGCCGAGAACTGATGGAGGCCATGGGCGCCTTCAACCAGCAACTCAATGCGGCCGGCAATGCTGCTCTCCGCCGAGGGACCCCAGGCGAGCGGCAAAGGCGCGCGCATCCGCTTTGGCAAGGGCGCATCGAGCGTGGAGCAGGGCCCGTTCACCCCGGCGGAAAGCCTGATCGCCGGCTTCTGGCTCATCGAGGCGAAGTCAAAGGACGACGCCGTCGCCTGGTTCTCGCGCTGTCCGAACCCCTACGAGGACTCGCAGGGCGAGATCGAGATCTGCCAGGCGTTCGGATCTGATGACTTCCCCTCCGAGATCGCCTCTGAAGAACTCAAGGCCCAGGAACAGGCGATGAGGGACGCGGCGAGCCGACTCCGCGGATCGTGATCGGCGTGCGGTGAGACGCCTGCCTCGCCAGCCATGGCGAATCCGGCGCGCGGCGCTCGCCGCCCGTTCGGATTCGCGTTTGCGGGCGGAGGATCGGGGCGAAGGCGGTCATGACGCCTATTTCGCTGGCCTGGAAGGGGCGCTGAAGCGCGCCGGCATCGCCGAGCCGACGTTGGTGGTGGACCGGTCTCGGCTGGACGCCAACGTCGAGACAGTGCGCGCGGCCCTCTCGCCGACCGGCCTGGCCCTGCGGATCGTCACCAAGTCGCTGCCGGCGCCCGGCCTGCTCGATGCGGTGCTCCGTGGCGCGGGGACCCGGCGTCTGATGGTCTTCAACGCCGTGATGCTGGAGGAGATCGCTGTCTTCCTTCCCGGCGCTGACGTGCTCCTGGGAAGGCCGCTGCCGGCCGTTCAGGTGGCGGCGTTCGTGCGCGATCACGCCGGGGACACAGCTTGCGCGGCGAATCCCCAGTGGCTCGTGGATAGCCTTCGCAGGCTCGCCCAATACGCCGAGATCGCCCGCGCGCTTGCCGCGCCGATGCGCATCAATCTGGAAATCGACGTCGGTCTGCACCGCGGCGGCTTCGCCGATGAGCAGAGCTTGGCGGCGGCGCTCGATCAGGTGATGGCCGAACCGCTCATCGAGATCGCGGGCCTGATGGGCTACGACCCGCATGCGGTCGGCGCACGCTCCCCGGCGGTCGAGGTCGAGGCGGTAATGGCGCGCTACGCCAAGGCCCGCGCGGTGCTCGCCGTGAGCCTCGGGCGCGATCCCGCCGGCCTGACCCTGAACACCGCCGGCAGCCAGACCTACGCGCTGCACCTTGGAGACACCGTCGCCAACGAGCTCGCCGTCGGCTCCGCTTTCGTCAAGCCGAGCCATTTCGATCTGCCGACTCTGGGCGCGCACGTCCCCGCCGCCTTCATCGCCCAGCCGGTGCTCAAGGCGGTCGACCCCGCCCTGATCCCTCGCCTCGAGGCCCCCGCCGGAGAGCTGGAGGCGCTCGACCCGAATACCCGGCGCGGCTTCTTCCTCTACGGCGGCTATGGCGACGCCAGACCGGTATCGCCGCCCGGCCTGAGGTTCAGCCCGCTCTATGGCGGGCGCGCCATGCTCACCGGATCGGCGCGGGTCGAGTTGGACCAGGACGATTTCGTGTTCATGCGCCCGACCGAGAGCGAGGGCGTGTTCCTCCAGTTCGGCGATATCGCCGTCTACGATGGCGCCGAGATCACGCAGCGCTGGCCGACCTTCAAGGTGGCGGCGTAGAGGGCTTTCGCGCCTTTGCGTTGACGCCGTTGAACAGCATGGTCGCCGAAGGCGGAGCGCCGGCCCTGACCCGGGCGATGTAGGCGAGCTCACTCAGCGCGCCCCCGTGAGCGGGTTCGAATTTGAGAGACTCGCGGTACGCCTTCTCCGCTTCGTCGTAGCGTTTGAGTTCGGTGAGGGCGAAGCCTTCCCCGCGGAGGAGCCGGGCCTGGTCGGTGGGACGTGGAATCAGTCCAAGTTGGGCCAACCCCGCCGCATATGTGCCCAGCGCGTCCTGCCATCGGTGCAGCAGACTCAGCGCCGCGCCTTTCTCGCTAACCAGGTAGGGATTGCGCGGATCGAGTTGAAGTCCGGTCTCTAGCGCCGCGAGCGCCGCCTCGGGTTTGCCGGTCTCGTTGAAGTAGGATCCGACAAAAAACGCGGCCGTCGGGTAAGGATCAGGGATCTGCGTGATATTGACAGCCGGCCTTCCACTCGCCTTGCGCGCCGCCGCCTCTTGCCCCGAGAAAACGACCATGTCCTGCATGTCGTCGGTTCGGTAGTAGAGGACGCCTGCTCTCTCCTCGGCCTTGGCATAGGGGGTCGGAATGTCGGCTAATACCTTCTGCAACGCTGAAAGATGTTCCTTGAGCGCGATGATGCCGCCTTCTCTCGCAGCGCGTCCCGCCTCGTCGACAGCGCGTTCATCGCCTTGAAGGGTTGCCGCGTCCGGCAGCGCCGCGCTCGCTGAGGGCGCGATCGACGGGTCGGCCAAGGCTGGCGGCGCGGCGGTCAGGAACGTCCACGCCAGGCCGCAGACGAGTAGCCGCCGACCGCGCACGCCTCTCGATTCCGCCATGTCGAAGCGCACCGCCCGCCCTGTCCTCGCTCGCTCCTACCTTGGCATGGAAAGGGGCGGGAGTCCGCAGGCGATGACAGCGGTGCGCATGCGGCTTGACTCAATGACGAAATATTGCAATATGCGACCTAATGTTCATGTCAAATTTGCTGGATCCACGCCCACTCTCCGCCGGCATGCTGATTCCGCAACATACCCGCGACGAATCGCTCATCCAAGCCGGGCGCGCAGTCAGTCGCGTCGCAGGCGAGGGACCGCGCTCGGGCCGCCCCGAGGTCGACCCACTGAGCGGCGAGTTGCTGCGCGATCATGCGCTCAAACGCCCGGTCGCGATCAAAATGACGAAAAGGCCCAATAAACAAGGAGATCGCCGAATTTCAGCGGTCCGAGCGGTTGCCGTCCTGCCGCCGCTGGGCGGCCATCGGGCGGCCTGACGTCTGCCCAGCGACTGCCAACAGCCTGCCAATTGCTGCCATCATGTTGCCAAAAAAGCTGCCAGCGCCGCGCCTCGGTCACCGACATGGCGCCCGCGGATGCAGGTTGGGATATGGGCGCCGGCGAGCAGTGCAGCGCTCCCATTCGTTGACACCCCTCGCCCACGCCTTACAAGTCGCCCACTTTCGAAGGCGCGGAGGGGATCGTGAGGGCCGATGGCTGAAGCCGCGCCGACGCTCAGAGGGCGACCGCTGTCGCCGCATCTGCAGGTGTGGCGCTGGCACGTGACCCTGGCCGCCTCGATCCTCCACCGGCTGACCGGAATGGCGCTCTACGGCGGGGCCCTTATCCTCGCCGGCTGGGCCGTCGCTCTGGCCTCGGGCCCCGGCCCCTACGGGGGCTACATGCGGATCCTGGGCTCGGCGCCCGGCAAGATCGCGCTCTTTGCCCTGACCGTTGCCTTGCTCTTCCATATGGCCAACGGGGTGCGCCACCTCGTGTGGGACTCAGGCAAGGGCTTCGAGCTGAAGACCGCCGACGCCACCGCGGTGATCGCTCTCATCTTCGGCGTCGCCGGGGCGATGGTCGTATGGCTGATCGCCGCCGCGGCGGGGGCGCTCTAGCGGCATGGCGAGCTACCGCACTCCGCTTGGCCGCGCGCGGGGCCTGGGCTCGGCGGGGAGCGGCGTCGGCCACTTCATCGGCCAGAGGCTGAGCGCCGCGGCGCTGATCTTCCTTGGAGCGTGGGCGTTATGGTCGGCGATCGTCGTGGCGCGGGGCGACTATGCCGCGGCGGTGGCCTGGCTGCGCTCGCCGATCGATCTGGGCTTGGCGACGCTGTTCACCGTCGCCGCCTTCTACCACATGCAGGTCGGGATGCGGGTGATCGTCGAGGACTACTTTCCGCAACAGGGCCGAAGGACGCTGCTCCTGATCGCCAGCCTGTTTGTCTGCTGGGGCGGGGCGGCCCTGTCGATCCTCTGCCTGATGAAGGTCGCCTTCGGCGGCGGCGGAGCGTTCTGAGTCAAGATGCCCGCGTACGAGTTTATCGATCACACCTTCGACGTGGTGGTGGTGGGGGCCGGCGGATCAGGCCTGCGCGCGGCCCTGGGCTGCGCGGCCGCGGGTCTGAAGACCGCCTGCGTGACCAAGGTCTTCCCCACCCGCTCGCACACCGTGGCCGCCCAGGGTGGAATTTCGGCGAGTCTGGGGAACATGGGCCCCGACGACTGGCGCTGGCACATGTACGACACCGTCAAGGGGTCGGACTGGCTCGGCGACCAGGACGCCATCGAATACATGGTCCGCGAGGCGCCGTCGGCGGTCTATGAACTCGAGCATTGGGGCGTGCCGTTCTCGCGGACGGCCGATGGCAAGATCTACCAGCGGGCTTTCGGTGGCATGACCCGCAATTTCGGTGAGGCACCGATCCAGCGCACCTGCGCCGCGGCGGACCGGACCGGCCACGCCATGCTGCACGCGATGTACGGCCAGGCCCTGTCGAAGAGCGTCGACTTCTTCATCGAATACTTCGCCCTGGACCTGATCATGGACGAGGGCGCGTGTCGCGGAGTGACGGCCTGGAAGCTCGACGACGGGACCCTGCACCGCTTCCGCAGCCAAAGCGTGATCCTGGCGACCGGCGGTTATGGCCGCGCCTATTTCTGGTGCACCTCGGCCCATACCTGCACCGGCGACGGCGGCGGAATGGTCCTGCGCGCCGGGCTTCCCCTGCAGGACATGGAGTTCGTCCAGTTCCACCCCACCGGCATCCACGGCGCCGGCTGCCTGGTCACCGAAGGCGCCCGGGGCGAGGGCGGCTATCTGACCAACGGAGAGGGCGAGCGGTTCATGGAGCGCTACGCACCCTCGGCCAAGGACCTGGCTTCGCGCGATGTCGTCTCGCGGGCGATGACCATCGAGATGCGCGAGGGGCGTGGCTGCGGGCCGAACAAGGACTATATCGACCTTCATCTCGACCACCTGGACCCGAAGGTCCTGCACGAACGGCTGCCTGGGATCTCCGAGAGCGCGCGCATCTTCGCCGGCGTCGATGTCACCAAGCAGCCAATCCCGATCGTTCCCACCGCGCACTACAACATGGGCGGGATCGCCACCAACGCTCACGGCGAGGCGGTGATCGCCGAGGACGGGGACCCCGATGTAGGTGTTCGGGGCCTGATGGCGGTGGGCGAAGCGGCCTGTGTCAGCGTCCATGGCGCCAACCGCCTTGGCTCGAACTCCCTGGTCGATCTGGTGGTGTTCGGCCGCGCCGCGGGCCTCCAGGCAGGCAAGATGCTCACCCCCGGCGACAGCCAGCCGGAGCTCAAGGCGGCCTGGACCGATCCTCATTTCGCCCGTTTCGACCGCCTGCGCCATGCCGCCGGCGGCACGCCGACGGCTAAGCTGCGGCTGCAGATGCAGACGGCCATGCAGGACGACGCGGCGGTCTTCCGGACCGCTCAGTCGCTGCGCTCGGGAACCGAGCGGCTGGCCAAGGTGCATCAGGCGCGCGCCGACATCGCCGTCGCCGACCGGGGGCTCGTCTGGAACAGCGACCTGATGGAGACGCTGGAGTTCGACAACCTCTTCGGCCAGGCGGTGGTCACCGTCGCCGGGGCGCTGAACCGCACCGAGAGCCGTGGCGCCCACGCCCGGGAGGACTTCCCCGAGCGCGACGACGAGAACTGGATGAAGCACACCCTGGCCTGGTTCGACGACGCGACCGGCCAGGTGAGGATCGATTACCGACCGGTGCACGCCTACACCCTGACCAACGATGTCGCGTACATCCCACCCAAGGCGCGGGTCTATTGATGGGGGCGCCTTGAATGGCCGAGCTGCTGCTTCCCAGGAATTCTAGGATCGCCAAGGGCCGGCGCCATGCGCCGCTGGCGCCGGTCGGGCGGGTCAAGACGTTCCGGATCTATCGCTATGATCCCGAAGCGGCGGGCAATCCGCGCTGGGATCTCTATGACGTCGATGTCGACGCCTGCGGGCCGATGGTCCTGGATGTGCTTATCCACATCAAGAACACCATCGATTCGACCCTCGCCTTCCGCCGATCGTGCCGGGAGGGAGTGTGCGGGTCGTGCGCGATGAATATCGGCGGACGCAACACCCTGGCCTGCACCCACGGCTGGGCGGAGGTTCCCGGCAAGGATGTGCAGATCTCGCCGCTCCCATCCCAACCCGTGGTCAAGGATCTCATCGTCGACCTCTCCCTCTTCTACGCCCAGTACGCCTCGATCGAGCCATGGTTGCATACGACGACCCCGCAGCCGGAGGGCGAATGGCGCCAGTCCGAGGCGGACCGGGCCAAGCTGGACGGACTCTACGAGTGCATCCTGTGCGCCTGCTGCACCACCTCGTGCCCGAGTTACTGGTGGAATCCCGAGCGCTACCTCGGTCCGGCGACCCTGCTCCAGGCCAACCGCTGGCTGGTCGACAGCCGGGACGAAGCCGCCGGCGAACGGCTCGATGCGCTCGAGGATCCGTTCAAGCTATATCGATGCCACACGATCATGAACTGCGCCCAGGTCTGTCCCAAGGGGCTCAACCCGGCCAAGGCCATCGCCGAGATCAAGGCGATGATGGTGGAGCGGGTCGCCTGACGGGAGCGGCGAGAGTCAGCTCACGTTGACGCACTCGCCGTTTCTCGGCATCGCACAGTCATGAGCGACCCCGACGCGGGAGTGGTCATCGTCGGCGCCGGACATGCTGGCGGAACGGCGGCGGCGCTGCTGAGGCAGTATGGATATGCCGAGAAGATCACCCTGGTGGGGGACGAGCCCCTGCCGCCCTATCAGCGTCCGCCGCTCTCCAAGGCGTGGCTCAAGGGCGAGGCCGACGCCGACAGCCTGACGCTCAAGCCAGTAAGCTTCTACGAGGGCGCGCAGATCGATCTCGTTCTCGGCGCCAAGGTGGACGGCCTCGCTCGATCGGCTCGCACGGTGCGCATCGGGGACGGGCGGACGTTCGACTACGCAACCCTGATTTTGGCCACCGGGGCTCGGGCGCGGACCCTGCCGATCGCTGGCGCGGAACTCGAAGGGGTGATGTCTCTGCGCTCCGCCGCTGACGCCGAGACCCTGAAAGCGGCCCTGGGCCCGGGAAAGCGGCTTGCGGTCATCGGCGGGGGTTACATCGGCCTGGAGGCGGCCGCCTCGGCGCGCGCTCTTGGGGCCCAGGTCGTGGTGATCGAGCGCGAGGCGCACATCCTGGCGCGGGTGGCCAAGGAGCCGCTCTGTTCGTTCCTCACCGATTATCATCGCGCGCACGGCGTCGCCTTTGAGGTGGCCGCCGTGGTCGAAGCGTTCGAGGGTCGTGGCGGTCATGTGAGCGGAGTCCGCCTGGGCGGCGGGCGGGTGGTCGCGTGCGACTGCGTGCTGGTGGGGGTAGGCCTGGTCCGCAACGACGAACTAGCGCGGCAGGCGGGTCTCGAGTGCATCAACGGCGTGGTCGTCGACGAGCACGCGCGGACATCCGATCCGAGCGTGTTCGCCATCGGCGATGTCACCCACCGGCCGATGCCGCTCTATGATCGGATGTTCTGGCTGGAGAGCGTCGCCAACGCGCTCGAACAGGCCCGCCAGGCGGCGGCTGCGATTGTCGGGCGCCCGGCGCCGCCCCATGAGGTGACCTGGAACTGGTCGGATCAGTACGACCTCAAACTGCAGTTCGCCGGCCTGCCGTTCGACACCGACGACATTCTCGTCCGCGGCGATCCGGCGTTGGCGAAATTCGCGGTCTTTCACTTGCGGGGCGATGTCATCCGCTCCCTGGAGGCGGTGAACGCTCCGGCCGAATTCATGGCCGGGCGCCAGTTGATCGCCCAACAGAAGACCATCTCGCGGGCGAGGCTTGCGGATTTGTCCGTTTCCATGAAAGAGGTCGCGGCCTGAACGGCCAGGGCGAGCGCGGGGAGTCGATGGCGAAGATCAGTTACATCGAGCACGACGGCGCCGAGCATATCGTCGAGGTGAAGAACGGCCTCTCGGTGATGGAGGGGGCCGTGAAGAACAACATCCCGGGGATCGATGCCGACTGCGGCGGCGCCTGCGCGTGCGCCACCTGCCACGTCTATGTCGATGAAGTCTGGCGCGACAGGACCGGGACGCCCTCGGCGATGGAGGAGTCGATGCTCGACTTCGCCGAGAACGTCGAACCCAACTCGCGCCTCTCCTGTCAGATCAAGGTCAGCGACGAACTCGAAGGCCTGGTGGTGCGGATGCCCGAGAGTCAGCACTAAAGCCGTCGCGCCGCTCTCCTGCTCAGAAAAGCTCGGGCCGGGCCGCGGAGACCTGGGCGGCCTCGGGGAGGTGGCAGGTGAACGCCGCGCCCGCGCCGGGTTCGCTTTCCAGGGCGACCCAGCCGCCGTGCAGTTCGACGATCGCCTTGACCAGGGCCAAGCCGAGGCCCGGACCGCCCCGGTCGTGGCCTCCGAAGCGATCGAAGATATGAGCCTGGACGTGGAAGGGGATGCCCCGCCCGGTGTCGGAGACCTGGATTCGAATCTCACCCAGCGCCCGCTTGGCCGAAAGGGTGACCGTCCCCTCGGGCGGGGTGTGGCGGATGGCGTTGTGGGTCAGGTGGTCGAGAACCTGGGTGAGGCGACGCACATCGCCGCGGATGAGGCCGCTCTCGGCGTCGGCGGCGATGGTCACGGTGATTGCGCCGGCCTCGGCCTCCCGCGCCCGGCGGTTGGCGGCCCCGGAAAGCAGCGCCGCTACGTCGACATCTTCCACATCGAGCGCCATCTCGCCGGCATCGATCTCGGCCATGTCCAGGACGTTGTCGATCGACTGTGCGAGGTGGGTCGCGGCGGTGCGGACCGCCGCGACGTGGCCGCGAGCCCGCTCGCCGAGGCCCTCGGCGCCGCGCTCGAGCAGCTCCGAATAGCCGATGATGGTGGTGAGAGGGGTGCGCAGCTCATAGGAGACGCTGCCGACGAACTCGCGTTTCAGCCGTTCGGCGTCGGCCAGAGCCGCCTCACGGTCGCGAAGGGCCCCTTCGAGCTGGCGAGTGTCGGTGACGTCGGCGAAGCTGATCAAGGTGGCCCCATCCGGCAAGGGCCGCGACTGCCAGGCTACGATCCGGCGATCGGCGGTGACGACCTCGTCTGTGACCGGCGCGCGCGCCTTGGGATCAGGGTCGGTAATCCGGGCCTTGAGGTCGCGCCAGAACTGCAGATCGTGCAGACGGCGCACGCAGAGCTGGACGACCCCGTCGAAATCCAGCGCGGCGCCGAGTTGGCCGGAATCGACGCCCCAGAAGGTCTCGAAGGCCTCGTTGTGAAGTTTCAGCCGGCCGTCGGCGCCGAACACCGCGACCGCGTCGGTGAGTTTGTCCAAGGTCGCCTGCTGGACCTGAATCTGGTGGTTGAATTGTGTCTTCAGGCGCAGCTCAGGGGTGATGTCGGAGAACACCATCACCAGGCCGCCGTGCGGATCGGGTTGGCCGACCACTCTCAACGTCCGCTCGCCCGGGAGCCGCCAGAGCGCCTCGGGAGAGGCGGACAACTGCTCGTAGCGGGCGAGTTCCTCCGCCTTGAATTTCGCGTAGTCGACAGTCTCGGGCAGCCGTCGACGCTGGCGCAGGCGGTCCAGAAGCTCGCCGTGGGTGGGGTGGTCGGCGAGCCACGCCGGTTCCAGGCCCCAAAGGCTGGCGAAGGCGCCGTTGTGGAAGGACACGCGCTTGTCGCGTCCGAACACCGCCACCGCATCGCCGATGTGGCTCAAGGTGAGATCGTGAGCGGTAGTGAGGCGCTTGATCGTTTCGCCGAGCTCGTGGGCCTCGGTGATGTCCTGGGTCCAGACGCCGACTCCGCCTCCCTCCAGCGGATGAGCGAAGAAGCGCAGGGCCCGCCGGCCGTGCGGCAACGCCACCCAGCGCGCGTTCTCCCGGATCTCGCCAGAAGCGGCCGCATCGCGGACCACCGCCTCGAAGCCTCGGTCGAGGGACAGTGACCTCGCCGCGGCCTCCGCGAGTGTCGCGGCGCCGACTGCCGCGAGCCAGGCTGGGTTGGCCCACACCGGCGCGGCATTCGCGGCCGCGATCCACGCCGGTTCATTGCGGGCTTCCAAGAAGGCGGCAAGCATGGCGGCGGTCGGAAGGCCGGCGCGCAGGGGCGCGATGGCCGACAACCGAAGCCAGGCCATGGCGCCCGAAGATCGGCCTTCGGCGGAGACGCCGCCTTCCAGGCCTCCGACTTCGAAATCGCAGGGCTCGCCCCGCGCGAACAGGGCTTCCAGGCGACGCGCATGATCGGGATGGATCCTGGCGATCGCCTCGATCACCGCTTGTGGAAGTCCTTGAGAGCTGTTCTCAGGAGCCGCGCTCTTCACGCGAAGCACCGCGGCGCAGACCGCCAGACTCTCCTCGCCGGCCACCAGCCGCGCCCGGCCGGACTCGACGGCAATAAGAGCGGTGTCGAAGGCTTCGGCGCTCGCCTGGGCGGCGTCGGCCCGAGCGACGGCCTCGTCACAGGTGCGGGCGAGGAGCGCCAGGCGCGCCTTTGCGAGACGCCGGCCCACGAGGGCGAAGAGGGTCGCGCAGATCGCCAGGCACACCGCGCCGGCGGCGGCCGCGAGGGTGAGCTCCTGCGGAGTCATTGAGGCCGAGATCCCGAATCAGACGCGGCCCAAGATAGGCCCCCTCGAGCGCGTTTGGCGACCTTGCCGCTGGATCACCGCGCCCGCCGGCGCCGCTCCTACAGCATGACCGGCAGCTCTTTGATCCCGTTGATGAAGTTGGAGCGAAGACGCCGCGGCGGCCCTGTTGGGCGGAGGCCGGGAAGGCGGGTCAGCAGTTCCTCGAAGGCTATGCGCAACTGAAGCTCGGCGAGACGCTGACCGAGGCAGACATGCTCGCCGGTTCCAAAGCCAAGGTGCCGCGGCGCCCGCGGCCGGGTGGTGCGCGCGACATCGAAGCCGAAGGGGTCGTGGAAGACCGCCTCGTCACGGTTCGCCGAGCCGTACCACATGACGACCTTGTCGCCCTTGGCGATCGGCGTCCCCGCAAGGACGGTGTCCCTGGTCGCTGTGCGTCGCATGTGCTGAACCGGGGAGACCCAGCGCACGATCTCCTGCGCCGCATGGCCCAGCAGGGTCGGATCGGCGAGAAGTTTCGCCTGTTCTTCAGGATGTTCATCCAGCGCGATGAGCCCTCCAGAGATCGAGTTGCGGGTGGTCTCGTTTCCGGCGACCACCAGCAGGATGAATGTCCCCAAATAGCGCGAGACACTCATCTCGGAGCCGCGCTCGGCCCCTTCCACCAGCATCGAGATCAAGTCGCCGCCGGGTGTTTCCCGGCGCCTGGCCCACAGGGCCAGGGAATAGGCGGCCATCTCCTGGATGCAGGCGGCCATGTGCTCGGGACTGGAGCGCACTTCCGGGTCGTCCTCGCCGACCACGGCGTTGGACCACTCGAAGAGCTTGTCGCCGTCGGTTTCGCTGACGCCGAAGAGCTCCGCCAGAGTCTGGATGGCGTACGGAGCGGCGAAGAGCGAGACGAAGTCGACTGGGCCGCCCTGCCGCAGCGCACTCGCCTTCATCGCCTCGATGAGATTCACGGCTCGGCGGCGGATGCCGGCCTCCATCTCGCGCAACCGAATGGGCGTGAAGCCGCCCATCACCATCCGCCGGTAGGCCACGTGGCCCGGCGGATCCATCGAAATCATGGAGGCGTCGATGGCCTCGTCCCTGACCTGGGCCTCATCGAAGATCCGGTGGCCGCCGTTGGCCTTGGCCGATGAGAAAGTCGCCGGATCGGTGGAGACCGCGAGAACGTCGGCGTGGCGGGTGATTGCCCAGAACCCAGGTCCCTCCGCCTCGGGATTCCAGTGAACCGGATCGTGGGCTCGCAGCCAGGCGAAGGCTTCATGCGGGGTTCCGCCGAGGTAGAGGTCCGGATCCTTCAGGTCGATGGCGCCGGCGAAATCGGCGACTTCAGCGTCCATCCTCGAGCTCTCTCCGTGCCTTGGCCTTGGGCCATGATAGGCTCGCGCGCGCCACGCGCCCAGGGCGCCGGCCGCTGATCGGGAAGGCTCCGTTGAGACGATGACCGACTGGACCCGCGCCGTCGCGCCCTCTCTGGACGACTTCGCGACCCTGGCGGAGGCCGCCTTCGCCGCACTGCCGGCGGCGATCCGCCGGGCCGCCGGAGAGATAGTGTTTCGGATCGATGACTTCGCCTCCGCGGATCTCCTGCGAGATCTGAGAATAGGAGATCCTTTCGGGCTCAGTGGACTCTATGAGGGAGCGGACCTCACGCGGCGTTCGGTGCTCGGCCCGGCGCCACCGCCGTCCAGGGTCTTCCTCTACCGCCGACCGATCCTCGACGAATGGGCCGAGCGCGGCGATGTCACCCTCTCCGAGCTCATCGGCCATGTTCTGGTGCATGAGATCGGGCATCACATGGGACTTTCCGACGCCGACATCGAGGCGATCGAGGCTGACGAAGCCTGAAAAGCGGCCGTTTTCCCTTGGTGGCAAATCATGGCAGGTTCGCGCTTCGAGGATCAAAGGCGGGCGCGGACCGCACCCTTTGGGGAGGTAAGAAAGATCATGATCGTTCAGAACCATTCGTTGGTGGCGATCGTCACCCTGATTTCGCTGCTGCTGTATTTCATGATGGGACTTCGCGTTGGCGAGGGGCGGACCAAGTTTGGGATCGTCGCCCCCGCGGTCACCGGCCATCCCGAGTTCGAACGGCGCTACCGCGTTCAGGTCAACACGCTGGAGTGGCTGCCGATCTACATCGTCTCGCTGTGGCTGTTCGCTCTCTATTGGAACGACCGTATCGCCGCCCTGGTGGGCGTGGTGTGGATTGTCGGCCGCATCCTCTACATGGTCAGCTATTCGAAGGACGCCGCGAGCCGTGGGCCGGGATTCGGCATCCAGGCCCTCGCGACGGGATTCCTGCTGTTCGGAGCCCTGGGCAAGATCATCTGGGTGGCGATCCACACGGGAGTCTGATCGGTTCGCCGTCATCTCCAAGCCCGCGCCGGGGCCCGACGACGGCGCTCGGCTCAACTGAGCCGCCGACACAAGCGCGCTGCATCCTTTAGCGGGGCGCCATCCTGATCGCGCCGTCTAGGCGGACGTCCTCGCCGTTGAAATAGCCGTTGGTGATCATGGTCAGGGCCAGTTGGGCGTATTCGTGCGCCATGCCGAGCCGCTTGGGGAATGGAACCGAGGCGGCGAGGGCCTCGCGGACATTGGGCGGCGCTGCGTTCATCAAGGGCGTGTCGAAGATCCCCGGCAGGATGGTGTTGACACGGATCCCCTCGCTCATGAGATCTCTGGCGATGGGCAGAGTCATGCCGACCACGCCGCCCTTGGAGGCCGAATAGGCCGCCTGGCCCATCTGCCCGTCCTCGGCGGCTACCGACGCGGTGTTCACGATCGCGCCCCGCTCTCCATCCTCGAGCGGCTCGAGGGTGAGCATCCCCGCGGCGCTCTTGGCGATGCAGCGGAAGGTGCCCACCAGGTTGATCTGAATGATCATGTTGAAGGCGGCGAGGGGAAAGTGTCGGATCTCGCCGCTATTGCGGTCCCGGCCGGCGGTCTTGGCCGCGTTGCCGGTGCCGGCGCAGTTGACCAGGATACGCTCCTGGCCAAGGGCTTCGCGGGCCTTGGCGAAGGCGGCGTCGACCTCCTCGTCGGATGTCACGTTGCACTTGCAGTAAACCCCGCCGACTTCCTTGGCGACACCCTCACCCTTGACCTCGTTCATGTCGAAGATGGCCACCCTGACGCCATGGCTCGCAAGGGCCCGCACCGTGGCCTCGCCAAGCCCCGAAGCGCCGCCGGTGACGACTGCGACGATGGAGGAGTCGAGCTTCATGGTCGTGTTCCTGTTGGCCGCCGCGAGAAGATCCGCGGCGATTGAGGGGGTTTAGCGCTGCCGGCGGTCCGGCAAAAGCATCACGCCACGTCAAGGCGCCTCGGCGAGGCGAGGTCGCCGCGCTCGGGTTTCTTCCGCGCGTCGCCGAACCCAGCCATGAGCTAGAGCCGCCAATGCCCAGCGACCAGGGCGGCGAACAGCAGAAGGCCGGCGATGGTGTTGGACTTGAACAATGCCAAGGCTCGCGCGGGTCGGTCCAGCCTCAGGCGCGCCGCCTGCCAGGCGAGCTGGACGCCCAGCAATGCCGCGAAAGGCAGAAATGGGTTCCCCAATCGTCCAGACTTCCAGACCAGGAGTGTTAGGGCAAGGCTCGCGGCGTAGAAGGCGGACACCGCGATCGGGGCGGAGCCTCCCAAGCGCCTGGCCGCGGACTTGACGCCCGCCAGGGCGTCGTCTTCGAGGTCCTGGACTGCATAGATGGTGTCATAGCCTAGGGTCCAGGCGACGCCGCCGGCGTAAAGGAGCAGGGCTGGAGGGCCAAGGCCGAGCCATGCGACTGGATGGGGCGCAGCCGCCGCGAATCCCACCAGCGCACCCCAGTTGAACGTCAGGCCGAGCCACGCCTGGGGCCACCAGGTGATCCGCTTCATGAACGGATAGGCGGCGACCAGCGCGAGCGAGGCGGCGCCCAGCACGATACTCGCCCGGTTGAGGTTCACCAGGATCAGCAAGCTCGCCAGCGAGCAGCCGATCACGAAGACCCAAGCCGCTGGGACTGAGATCTGGCCGGAGGCGACCGGGCGGCCGGCCGTGCGCGCGACCAATGCGTCGAGGTCCTTGTCGACGATGTCGTTGTAGGCGCAGCCCGCGGCGCGCATCAGCGCCGATCCCAAGGCGAAGAGTACGAGCAGTCGCCGGCTCGGCCACTGACCGCGCATCGCGCCGGCCAGGGCGATCCCCTGCCAGCCGGGGAGCATCAAGAGCCAGATTCCGGTCGGCCGATCGAGGCGGCCCAGCTTCAGCCAGGGCTTCAGGAACTCCGGCGCGTACCGGTCGACCCAATTTGCCGCCGCCGCGTCGGGGAGCGCTGCGCTCACCGGCCGCTAAAAGCCCACCCGCTGGGTGATCGCCCCGTCGCAGATGAGATTCGCCCCGGTTATGAAGCTGGCGCGTGAACTGGCAAGGAACACCGCGGCGCTCGCCACCTCCTGAGGCGTTCCCATCCTGCCCATCGGATTGCGAGCGAGGACGCTTCTGTAGAGGTCGGGCATGTGCTGCTCGACCATGTTCCACACCCCGCCCTTGAAATAGATGGAGCCCGGAGAGACCATGTTGGCCCGAATGTTCCGCGACGCGAGATCGCGGGCGAGACTCTTCACATAGGGGATGAGCGCGGCCTTCACCGCGCTGTATGGCCCCCGCGGACCGCTGATCTCGACCGCCGAAACCGTGCCGATCACCACCACCGCGCCGGCGCCGGACTTCTCCAGGTGCGGGACGGCGGCCTCGCAGCCGCGAACGGTCGAGAGGATGTCGACGTCGACCGCGTTGCGCCAGCTCGCCGGGTCGTTGCCCCCGCCCATCGCTCCGGAGATGTTCGAGACGAATACGTCCAGGCCCTCCAGCCTCTGGGCCATTCGGTCGACGAAGGCGGCCAGCGCCTCGGCGTCGGCGACGTCGAACGTCTCGCCGGCCGCCTTCACCCCCCGGGACTCGAATGCCGTCACCGCATCTTTGACCTGATCGGCGGTCCTGGCGCACACCGCGATGTCGCAGCCCTCCTCGACCAGCAGATCGGCGATCGCCCGCCCGATGCCGCGGGTCCCGCCGGTGACGATCGCCTTCTTGCCCTTCAGCCCCAGGTCCATCGCGCGGCCTCCTTGTCGCCAGAGGCGTCAGCAAGCCCGATGCGAACGGCCGAAGCAAGCTCTGTGGCTTTGGCGCCATGGGGGAGGGGAATGTTCCGGAGCGCCCTCGCGCGATCTGCCGAACACGGCTATGTGATCGCCCACTCCGAGCCCCGTCATGGAACAGTACGAAGACGACGAGAGCACCCGGCGGCGGGTGCTTTCCAACGGCCAGGTTCTGGCCTTCATCGGCGGCTATTGGCGCCGCCGACCGTGGCTGCTCGCCGGTACGGTGAGCCTGACCCTCATCGCCATAGCCTGCGAACTGCTGGTGCCGCGGGCCGCCCAGGCCCTCGTCGACGCGGCCATCGCCGGTCCCGCCCGCGCCGCCGACGCCTGGGCCGCGTGGGCTTTCTTCGTGGGCGTCTATCTCGCCTCCTCGGTGCTGCGCAATTGCGCGATGCGGTTCTTCATCCCCCTGGCCACCCGGACCATGCAGGAGATGACGAGCGAAGGTTTCAGGCGGGTCCAGGGCTTTTCCGCCGACTGGCACGGCGACACCTTCGCCGGCGCGACGGTGCGGCGGCTCTCCCGGGCCATGTGGGGCTACGACGTGGTCGCCGACGCCGTCGTCATCTGGATCGGGCCGGCCCTGATCGTTCTTCTCGGCCTTTCGATTCAGATGGCGCTGCGCTGGCCGCTCATCGGCGCCTTCTCCCTGGCCATGATCGCCATCTACATCGCCGGAAACATCGGCCTTTCCAATCTCTATGTGCGCAAGTTCCAGCTGCGTTCGGTGGCCCTGGATTCCCGCATCGGCGGGGCCCTTGCCGATTCGATCTCCTCCAATCCCACGGTCAAGGGATTCGGCGCCGAGCTGCGGGAAGAAGCGCGGATCGACACCGTCACCGGCGACTGGCGATCGGCGACCACCCGGACCTGGCAGCGCTACACCGACGTCTGGCTGATCCAGAACATGATGTTGAGCGGCCTGCAGGCGGGCCTCACCGGCCTGATGGTGCTGCGCTGGACCAAAGGTCAGGCCGGTGGGGGCGACGTCGCCTTCGTCATCGCCTCGTTCCTGCTGATGAGCGGATATCTGCGCAACATCGGCGACAACATCCGCATGATGCAGCGGGGCTTGGCGGACGTCGAGGATGTGGCGCGCTATGCCCGAACGGCGCCACAGGTCGCCGACGCGCCCGGCGCGCCGCGGTTCCTGGGCCAGGTCGGCGAGGTCGTGTTCGATGATGTGACCTTCGCCTACAAGAGCGCTGACCGGCCGATCTTTGACCGCTTCTCGCTGACCATCGCTCCGGGGGAGCGGCTGGCCCTGGTCGGGGCGACGGGGTCGGGCAAGTCGACCTTCGTCAAGCTGGTCCAGCGCCTCTACGACCTCCAGCGAGGCGCGATTCGCATCGATGGCCAGGACATCGCCGCCGTGACCCAGGCGAGCCTGCGCCAGGCCATCGCGGTCGTGCCTCAGGACCCGGCCCTCTTCCACAGGACGATCGCGGAGAACATCTCCTATGCGCGTCCGGACGCGACGGCCGAGGAGATCGCGCTCGCCGCCGAGCGCGCCCGCGCCCACGACTTCATCGCCGCCTTGCCTCTGGGCTACGACACCCTCGTCGGCGAGCGCGGCGTGAAGCTCTCGGGCGGCGAACGCCAGAGAGTGGCGATCGCCCGAGCGTTTCTCGCCGACGCGCCGATCCTCGTCCTGGACGAAGCAACCTCGTCGCTCGATGTCGAAACCGAGGTCAAGGTGCAGGCGGCCACCGAGGAACTGATGGCGGGTCGCACGACCATTGTCATCGCCCACCGCCTCTCGACGATCCGCAGCGCCGACAGGATCCTGGTCTTCCAGGATGGGCGGGTGGTGGAAGAGGGCAGGCACCTCGAACTTGTCGCCAAGGGCGGGACCTATGCGCGGCTGCATGCCGTGACTCTCGGAACGCCCTGACGCAACGGCCCGGCCGCGGTGCATGTGGCCAAGCTTCCCGGTCGCGACTCAGCGGATTTTCGAACGCGCCTGTGGTGAGCGAAATTCCAGCGCCTCAAGAAGAACGGCCGAGAGGTCGCCCCTTACCATGACGCGCGTCTCGTCGAGGCCGAGCCACCCGGCCATTGCCCGCAGTTCTCCGGCGAGGGCGGCGGCCGTTTCGCCCGCCTCCGCCCCCGGCTCGAGGTGGGCGGCCTGGACGACGAGGACCTTTTCCTTGCGGTCGGCCTTGAGGTCGACGCGGGCGGCGATCCGGTCGCCTAGAAGGAACGGCAGCACGTAGTAGCCGTGCTCGCGCTTTTCCGCGGGGGTGTAGATCTCCAGGCGGACACGGGCGCCGAACAGCCGCTGGGTCCGATCACGGGCCCAGATCAGGTTGTCGAAAGGCGAGAGCAGGGCGGTGGCGGCGATGCGCCGCGGCGCGCGCGCCCCAGGATCGAGGTAGGCGCCCTGGCGCCAGCCTTCGACACCGACCGGCAGGAGTTCGCCAGCCTCGACCAGTTCCCGTACCCGGTTTCGCGTCTCGCCGAGCGGCATCCGAAAGTAGTCTCTAAGATCGCTCTCGGTGGCGACGCCCATCGCCCGCGACGCGACCTTGAGCAGCAGGCGCTGAGCCTCGGCTTCGGTGGGGGTCGGGGCGTCAATGACTGCGCGAGGCAGAACCCTCTCGGTCAGGTCATAGACCCGTTCGAAGCCGCGCCGGGTGCGGGTGGTGATGAGCCCGGCCCAGAACAGCCACTCCAGAGCGCGCTTGCCGTTGCTCCAGTTCCACCAGCCCGAGCGGCGCGTGCCGTCGGCGAAGTCACCCCCGGTGAGCGGCCCTTCGCGCTCGATGCGACCCAGCACGGCGTCGATGTAGTCCCGCCGCTCGCGCCCGAACCGCGCCAGGCCGGACCAGGTCTCGCCCGCCCGGGCCCGCTCCATGCGCCAGCGGAAGAGCGGCTGGAGCTCGACCGGCAGCAGCGAGGCCTCATGGCCCCAGTATTCAAAGAGAGAGCGCTTGCTTCCCCAGGCCTCGGCTTCAAGGAGTTCGCGCCGGTAGGGTCCCAGGCGCGAGAACGCCGGCAGATAGTGGGTGCGCACCACCACGTTCACCGAATCGATCTGGATCGCCCCCAGCCGCCGGATCGTGCGCCTCAGCCGGCGGCCATCGGCGACGGCGGGCGGCGCATCGGCGAAGCCTTGGGCGGCCAGAACGATGCGGCGGGCCTGGCCGGCGGAGAGATCGCGACTCATGCAGGCGAGCCTAGACCGGCGCGGGCGAAATCGGCCACGGTGGATGCTCGGCCCGCGACCACAGCCAAGAGGCGGCGATGACCCACCCCGCGCACCCGGCGAGCGGCGCTCGCTTCGGCGACCGCCTGCGCTTGCCGGAGCGGCGCTCGCCGTCGTGAGCGTCGAGCTCGTCAAGCCCACCCTGGTGCATTTGCCGCAGTACGCCGCGGCGCTGAAACGCGGCTGGTCGCCGGACAATTTGCGCGGAGCGATCGCCGCGCGCGCGCAACTGCGGGCGATCGGGCGCGACGCGGAGGCGTTCGTCGCCGGGCTCGACGATCCGCAGGCGCTCGCCGGGCAGATCACCTTGCCTGACTGTTCCACCGCCGAGCGGCTCCCCGGCTTCCATCGCTGGCTGTGGGACGGCGCGTTCTGCGGCACGATCGGCTTTCGCTGGCGGCCAGGGACCCCTGAGCTGCCGCCGCATGTCCTGGGCCATATCGGCTATGCGGTGGTTCCCTGGAAACAGGGCCTGGGCTACGCGACACGCGCCCTGGGCCTGCTGCTCCCCGCGCCACGGGCGATCGGCCTTGCCTACGTCGAGCTGACCACGGACCCCGACAACCTCGCCTCGCAGCGGGTGATCCTTGCCAACGGGGGCCGGCTCGTCGGAAGGTTCAGCAAACCAGCGTCGTTCGGCGGCGCTGACGGTCTGCGTTTTCGGATTGATCTTTGAAGGACACTCGATGAGATGAGCGATGTTCCGCCCGACCGATTGGCCACCGACCCGGACAGTCCCTTCCACGACGCCGTCCTGCTCGAGCGTGGGGTGGGGGTCCGATTCAAGGGAGTGGAGAAGACCAACGTCGACGAATATTGCGTGAGCGAGGGCTGGGTCAGGCTCACGGTCGGCTCGACTGTGGATCGCCGCGGCAAGCCGATGACGATCAAGCTGCAGGGCACGGTCGAGCCGTACTTTCGGGACGCCAGTTGATCGCACGCCCTCAGGCGTGATCCAGAATGCGTTTGGGACGATACGGCGCCTCGAGCGCCTTGACCTCCTCGTCGCCGAGTTCGACCGAAAGGCCGGCCAGGGCGTCATCGAGGTGATGGGCCTTGGAGGTTCCGACGATCGGGGCGGTCACGGCCGGATTGCGCAGCACCCAGGCGAGGGCGATCTGCATGTTGGAGACCGCCCGCGCCTTGGCGACCGCGCTCACCGCCTCGACCACCGCGTGGTCGGCCTCCCGGTAATAGAGCCTGGGCGCGAATTCATCGCTCCGCGCCCGCTCGGTGTTTCCTTCGCCTGGATTTCCCCGTCCCCCGGCAAGGAACCCGCGCGCCAGCGGCGACCAGGGAATGACGCCGACGCCCTGGTCCCGGCACAGAGGCAGCATTTCCCGCTCCTCCTCGCGGTAGACGAGGTTGTACTGCGGCTGCATCGAGACGAACGCCGCCCAGCCGTTGGCGCGCGAGGCGGCGAGCATCTTCATGAACTGCCAAGCGTACATCGACGAGGCGCCGATGTAGCGGGCCTTGCCGGCGCGAACGACGTCGTCAAGGGCCTCCAGGGTCTCCTCGATGGGGGTGTCGTAGTCGAACCGGTGGATCTGGTAGAGATCGACATAGTCGACGCCGAGCCGGGCCAGGCTGCGGTCGATGGCGTCGAAGATGTGCTTTCGCGACAGCCCGCGGTTGTTGGCGTCGGCGCCCATCGGTCCGTTGACCTTGGTGGCGATGACCACCTCATGGCGCTTGGCGTATTCCTTGAGCGCCTTGCCGGTGACCCGCTCGCTTTCGCCGGCGGAATAGACGTCGGCGGTGTCGAAGAAGTTGACCCCGGCTTCGACGGCGTTCCTGAAAAAGGGCAGACTGGCCTCCTCGTCCAGGACCCAGGGCCGCCACTTCGAGCTGCCGAAGGTCATGCACCCCAGGCACAGGCGCGAGACCTTGAGCCCAGTGTTCCCCAGACGGACATACTCCATGGGCGGCTCTTCCTTCTCAGCTTGCCAACCGGCCGTCCTCGACCGCGCCCTCTTCGAACGGGAACAGGATTGTTCGGTCCGGAGCTTCGATCTTGTCCCTGATCTCGGCAGGGGCGAGCACACGCAACAGGTGGCGAATGACATTCACCCGCGCCAGCTTCTTGTGGTCGGTGTGAACGCACGTCCAAGGGGCGATGGCGGTGTGGGTGCGGCAGAGCATTTCGTTGCGGGCCCGCGAATAGGCCTTCCACTTCTTTTGGGCGACACCGTCGAGGTCACTGATCTTCAGCTGCCTGAGCGGATCCTCGCGGCGGGCGTCGAGGCGGGAGGCCTGTTCCTTCTTGGATATGTCGAGCCAGATCTTCACCAGGCGGATGTCGGCTTCCTCGAGCATCCGCTCCAGGGCCGGGACATCGCGCAGGAAATCCTCGGTTTCGCGCGGCGTGCAATAACCCATCACCGCCTCGACCCCGGCCCGGTTGTACCAGGAGCGGTTGAAGATCACGAAGTCGCCTGCGGCGGGCAGATGAGAGATGTAGCGCTGGAAATACCACTCCGTGCGTTGCCGATCCGAGGGCTTTGGCAGGGACATCACGCGGGTGTTTCGCGGCGCGAGGTGCTCGGTGATGCGCTTGATGGTTCCGTCCTTGCCGGCGCCGTCTCGACCCTCAAAGATCACCAGGGCCTTGTCCCCTTTCGCCACAGCCCATTTCTGATAGCGGACGAGAGCGATCTGAAGTTCGATGAGATCGTGTTTGTAGGACTGTGCTTTGGCCATTGACGGTCAACCTAGCCACCTTTGCGCGCTGCCCGCCAGCGCCGCTTCGAAAGGAAACGCGTGATCCGGCTTTTCGTCACCGATCAAATGGAGACGGGACGCGAGGTTGGACTCAGCGAAGGCCAGGCCCACTATCTCGTCGACGTGATGCGACTGACCGGCGGCGAGGAGGTGCTCGCCTTCAACGGCCGCGATGGCGAATGGCGCTCTCGCTTGTCCAGGGCCGCGAGGCGCGCGTGGGTTCTCGTTCCGGAGGCTCTGTCGCGGCAGCAGGCCGCGGGCCCCGACCTCGATCTCCTGGTCGCGCTCGTCAGGCGCCCCAGGCTGGAAACCATCGTCGAAAAGGCGGCGGAACTCGGGGTGCGGCGGGTGCGGCTGCTGACAACCGAGCGCACCGGCCCCGGGCGCGCCAACATGGGAAGGCTCGAGGCGATCGCCACGGAGGCGGCCGAACAGACCGGCCGCCTGGACGTGCCGAAGATCCTTCCGGCGGCTCGGTTGAAAGAGATTCTCTCGGCGTGGAGCGGCGAACGGCGTTTGATGTTTTGCGATGAAAGCGGGGCCGCTCAGCGGGCCCTGGAGGCGCTGGGGTCCGCGCAAGGCGGATCGTGGGGGATTCTGATCGGCCCCGAAGGCGGCTTCTCTCCCGCCGAGCGGGCGCGGATTCGCGCGGTCCCGGGCGTAGCGCCGGTGGGACTGGGTCCGCGAATCCTGCGCGCCGACACCGCGGCCGTCGCCGCCCTGGCCCTCTGGCAGGCGGCGCTCGGCGACTGGCGGGGGGCTTGAGCTTGCCGACCTTGCGGCCCACTTGAGTTCCAAGGGACGCAAAACCTTGGCGCGGAACGCCGGGAGATGAGGTTCGGGGCCCCTGGGAGGGAAGGAGATCGGCATGGCCGGCACGCTCTGCGAGGACCGACCGCTGGTCCTTGCCGACCTCATCGGGTGGTTCGAACAGGGCGCCAAGGCCCCCGCTGATTTCCGCGTCGGCGCCGAGCACGAGAAGTTCGTCTTCCGCCTCGGCAGCCACGCGCCGGTCGCCTATGGCGGGCCCGCGGGCATACGCGCGCTCATGGAGGGGATGATGCGCTTTGGCTGGACGGGCGCATACGAACCCAGTCCGACCGGCGGCGAAACCCTGATTGGGCTTTCGCGCGGACTCGCCAACGTCAGCCTCGAGCCGGGCGGACAGTTCGAACTATCCGGAGCGCCGCTGCACTCAATGCACGATATCTGCGAGGAGACCGGCCAGCATCTCGAAGAAGCCAAGGTGGTGGCCGCGGAGCTGGGTCTTGGCTTCCTGGGTCTCGGCTTCACCCCGGTGTGGCGGCGCAACGAAATCCCCGCCATGCCCAAGGGCCGCTACAAAATAATGCGCGAATACATGCCCAAGGTCGGCGGCCTTGGCCTGGATATGATGTTTCGCACCTGCACCGTCCAGGCCAATCTCGACTTCGCCGACGAGGCGGACATGGTGGCGAAGTTCCGTGTCAGCTTGGCGCTGCAGCCGATCGTCACCGCGCTCTTCGCCAATTCCCCTTTCACTGACGGTGCGCCCAACGGCTTTCTTTCGGCCCGGGCCAACGTCTGGACCGACACCGATCCGGACCGCACCGGGATGTTGGACTTCGTCTTCGACGATGGGTTCGGCTTCGAGGCCTACACCCGCTACGCGCTCGGCGTGCCGATGTATTTCGTCAAGCGCGACGGGGGCTACATCGATGTCGCCGGCCGTTCCTTCGCCGAGTTCATGAGCGGCAAGCTCGCCGAGGCGCCCGGCCAGAGGGCGACCATCAAGGACTGGGTGGACCACACCAGCACGATCTTTCCCGAGGTCCGCCTCAAACAGTACCTGGAGATGCGCGGCGCCGACGCCGGACCTTGGACGCGGCTCTGCGCCCTGCCGGCCCTCTGGGCCGGCCTGCTCTACGATCCGGCGGCCCTGGCCGCTGCGTGGGACCTTTGCAAGCGATGGTCGGCGGCCGACCGCGACGTCCTGCGGGGCGATGTCGCGCGCCTGGCGCTCAAGGCTTCGATTGGCGGTCGCTTCGTCCAGGATGTGGCCAAGGACATGCTCCTGATCGCCAGGGAGGGTCTCAAGCGCCGCAACCGCCTTTCAGCGGGAATGGTGGACGAAACCGGCTATCTGGAGGAACTCGAGGACATCGCCGAGAGCGGAATCACCGCCGCCGAGCGGCTGCTGCAGCTTTATCACGGCCCCTGGCGCGGGAATGTTTCGCAGGTGTTCGAAGCCTTCGCCTACTAGCTTTTCCGCGAACCACTTCACGGTTCGGAGGGATCGACCGTGTTTGCCGACCAGTGCTCCTGTTGCGAGGCGCCCTCGCCGGCGTCGGTGTGCAGAACGACCTCGTCCGCGGAGAGTGTCGGCCCGGTGTCCTCGACGCCATAGACTTCGACCGGATGGGGAAAGAAGGCGATCCGGCCGCGGATCGCCTCCATCGCCGGGTAGGGGTCCTCGTAGGACCAGGCGGCGTCCTCCGCCAGATCACCGTCCATGAGCACGCTGAAATAGCTCGCCCGTCCCTTGTACGGGCAATGGCTGCGGCGGTCGGAGCGGGAGAAATACTCCATGGAGACGTCTTCGAGCGGGAAGTAGGCGACCGGATGGTAGCCGGCCTCGTCGAGGATGAGGGCATTGTCGCTGTCGGCGATGACATGGCTCATGTAGCGGGCCCGCAGGCGCCGGGGGCTCGCGGCGAGGCTGATCGGATGATCCGGCCCGGCGATCTTTTGAGTTTCCACGTTTCATGATCCCTGGTTGCTGGAAACAACGCTCGAGAGGCTCTCCACGATCCCCGCGGAACCTAGGCGCGAAGGGCCGATTGTGATCGGCGCGGCGCCGTGGTTGTCTGGGCGTCGGCGGCGCCGTCGCGGTCGATGTCGCGCCACGGCCCGGCGAGTGATCTTCGGCGCATGAACAGCATCGTCGTCATCGTCGGCGTCCTTGTCACCGTCCTGACCGGAATCCCCGTCCTCATCCAACTCCTTCGCGATCACCCGCGCGGCCTGTTCATCCTGTTCTTCGCCGAGATGTGGGAGCGCTTTTCATACTACGGCATGAGGGGTCTGCTGGTCTTCTACCTGACGCAACAATTCCTGTTCGATGACAAGTTCGCGAGCAGCCAGTACGGCTCCTACGCCACCCTTGTCTATCTGCTGCCGCTGATAGGCGGGGTCGTGGCCGACCGCTATCTCGGCGCGCGCAAGGCGGTCGCCTTCGGGGCCCTGCTGCTCGTGGCCGGCCATTTGACCATGGCGATCGAGAGCCCGCCCGCCCACCAGGCGCTCGCCTACCGCGGCGCGCGCTACGCCTTTGAGGTCAGCGGCCGGGGCGACGAGCGCCAGGCGAAGCTGATCGTCGCCGGGCGCGGCTATGGCTTCGCCACCACCGCCGATGGGGCGTTCCACATCCAGGGACTGGCTCCCGGCGCGGTGTTGCCCAACGTCCTGCCCAAGGGTTCCTACGAACTGCCCGTGCAGAGCCGCAGCCCGCTGTTCGTGGACGTCCTTTACCTCGCCCTGTCGCTGATCATCATGGGTGTGGGGTTCCTCAAGGCGAACATCTCCTCGATCGTCGGCCAGCTCTATGCGCAGGGCGATCCACGTCGCGATCCGGGATTCACCCTCTACTATTACGGGGTCAATCTGGGTGCCTTCTGGGCCGCGATCCTTTGCGGGTATCTGGGTCAGAACTACGGTTGGAAATTTGGCTTCGGCCTGGCCGGAGTGGGCATGCTGGCCGGCTACGCCACCTTCATGGCCGGTCGCCGCCTCCTCGAAGGCAGGGGCGAGCCGCCCGATCCGGAGCGCCTCGCAAGGCCGCTCATCGGGCCGGTGAACCTGGAATGGCTGATCTACGCGGCCGGCTTGGTCGGCCTGGGCGCGGTGTGGATCCTGGTTCAGCACAACAGGGTCGTGGGAGGCGCGCTCGCCATCGGTTCGCTGGCGGCCGTCGCATACGTCGGCCGGTTCATGATCAGGCGCTGCGGCAAGGTCGAGCGCGAGCGACTGTTTCTCGCCCTGGTCCTGATCTCTGGCTCGGTCGTCTTCTTCACCCTCTTCGAACAGGCCGCGACATCGCTCAACCTGTTCGCCGAACGCAATACCCAGCTCGCGCTCACCCACCGGCCGCTGGTGGTCGAGATCCTTGGGCGCCGCGTGTTCTTCGCGGCGCGCTCGATGCTGCCGGCCATGCCTGCGGGGTCCTTGTGGGTGGACATGGGCTTTGACGCCGCCCAGACCCAGTCGTTCAACGCGGGCTTCATCCTCATCCTGGCCCCGTTCTTCGCCGCGCTCTGGGGCTGGCTGGGCCGGCGCGGGCGCGACCCGAACCCGGTGCTGAAGTTCGGCCTGGGTCTGGTCCAGGTCGGGCTGGGCTTCCTGGTGATCGTCTGGAGTCAGGGCCTGGCCGACGCCCACTTCCGCCTGCCCCTGCTCGTGCTGGGCTTCACCTATCTGCTGCACACCACCGGCGAGCTTTGCCTGAGCCCGGTGGGCCTGTCCGAAATCACCAAGCTCTCGCCGCCGATCCTTGTCTCGACGCTCATGGCGGTGTGGTTTCTCTCCGTGTCCTGGGCCGAGTACATCGGCGCCGCCATCGCCGCGCTCACCGGCGCGAAGACCGCTGGGGGTCAGGTGCTCGATCCGGCCGCGGCGCTGCACACATCGCTGCACATGTTCGGGGTCATCGGCTGGGTCGGCATCGCCTTTGGCGTGGCGTTCCTCATCCTCGCGCCCTTCATCAAGGGCTGGGCGCATGGGGTGAATGACCCCGCGGGCCATCGCGCCGCCGGCGCGCCGTCATAGGCCTCCGGCCGCCGGCTGGCGAACTGGGCCGTCCGTCAGCCGAAGTTCTTGCGCACGCGCAGATAGATCTCGCGGCCGAAATGCAGGTCGCGCAGGTCGGTGAAGGCGAGACCGGAGACATTGCGCGGGCCGCCGTAGACCTGCCGCAGGTGCTCGAATCCGCGGGCGCCGGCATTCTGGATCTCGAACCGCAGGGCGAGGTCCGGCCGTGGCTTGTATTCGGCGAACAGCACGACGAAGGTCTTCAGCTTGTCGGTATCGATCTCATTGAACCGGTAATAGGTCTCCCGCCACTGGTTGAAGATGTCGAAGCCCCAGTCGGCCTTCCATTTCGGCAGGCCCTGGGTGAAGTGCACCTCGCCGTCGAGGGGGTGCAGACCCGAAATCGGGCGCGCCGCAAGGGTGGTGGGATCGATCACCCGCGATGATCGCCAGGTGGCGACGCCGGTGAGCACGCCGCGGGCCAGGCCGATCCTGTCGGTGGGCACGGTGAAGGTGACCGCCGCCTCGTCCTTGACGCCCGGGCCGATGTTGCCCGGAGCATCGTAATCGCCAGCCGGATCGAAGATCGGCGCCCGGTCGATGACATCCTGGAGCCAGTAGTGGCGCAGGGTCAGGGTGATGTCGGCACCGGCCCAGAAGCGATGATCCAGGCTCGCCTCGACCACCCAGTCGGTCTGCGGACGCAGGTCCGGATTGCCGGCGTGGACGCCGCCGTTGGAGAGCGAGGCGGTGGACGAGGCGAAGTCGTCGAAATTGAGCTGCCCTACCTCCCGCTCGAAGCGCAGGCGCAGCTGGTCGCGAGCGTCGGCGTTCCACGTCGCCACGATGCGCGGCTTGGGATAGGCCAGAGTCTTGCTCTGGACGACATCGCCGCTCGAGGCGATGCGCGAGCCCTCGGCGCGCAGCCCTGCCTCGAGGGTCAGGCTGGGGCGGACCCGCCAGGTGGCGGTGGCGAAGGCTTCGCCACGCTCTTCGGTCACCAGCACGTTCGCCGCCGGGATCGCCACCGGCGCTCCGTCCTGGATGTAGAGGGTGTGGTCCTGCAGCCAGTTGAAGTCGGCCTCGCCGCCTGTCTCGAAGGAGAGCGCCTCGCCGGGATCGTACTTCACCGTGGCCCGGGCGATGCTCTCGCCGGTGGATTTGCGCAGCGCGTAGTGGGCGCTCGAGCCGCTCTGGATGAGGGTGATGGCCGTGCCGCTGTCGCTGAGGTCGGCGGTGTAGTCGTTCCTGCCCACTTGCTGGAGCAGGAAGGCCTGCAGGCTCGCCCGCGCGCCCAGGCCATGATCGTACCGCAGGCCGACCTCGGCGGTCTCCTGGCGCTGGTGGTCGTGCTCGAAGGCGCGCCCGGCGGGGATCAGGCTGTCGTCCTGGGTGTAGTCGTAGGGGTTGGAGAAGAGCGATCCGTCGAGGCGCAGCTTGCCGCCGGCGACCGGAGTTTCGATGGCCCCGGTGGCCTTGTAGTTGTGGGCCGCGCCGTCGGACTCTTCGGGACCCTGGCCAATGACGACCCCCTGGCCATCGCGCGCGATTCGCGGTCCATCGCCGGCGCCGTCGTCATAACCCTTGCCGACGAGCAGAGAGCCTTCGAGGGAAGTCTGGCCGAGCCGCCTGGAAGCCACCGCCTGAACGCCGAACCCCGCCCGGCCGTCGTAGATCCGCGTTGCGGAGGCCGAGACGATGAGCTGACCGGGCGTGTCAGTGCGCCTGACCACATTGGCGATCACCGTCTTGCCCTGCATGTCCACGCCCGGCGCGCCGCCGCGGATGAGATCGATGCGCAGGACCGAGGAGGCCGGAATGCGCTTCAGGATCTCGTCGAGGCCGTCGCCCTTGGCCGCCGGCCGCGCGCCATCGATGAGGACGTTGCCGGCGGCGCCGCCGAAACCTCGCACCGGATCGCCCTTGTCGAGAGCGAAGCCGGGCAGGAGAACCACCATGTCGAGGGCCGTCGTCGGCTGCGCCGCGGCGAAAAACGCCGGGGGAAAGCTGGTGATCGCCTGTTCGATCTTGGCCACGGCCAAGCCCGGCCCGGCGCCGGCCGCAGACCCTCCCGCCACGAAGCCGGCAACTATCATCATGGCGAAGGTCAAACGCGCCGTCCCGTTCTGTGCGGGCTCTTGCTGGCAAACCGCCCGGACGCGCGCCAGTTAAATCGCGGTAAGTGGGCCCCTACAGGCTTGTCCCGCCGACGGTGAGGCCGGTGAGCTTCAGCGACGGCTGGCCCACGCCCACGGGCACCCCCTGACCGGCCTTGCCGCAAACTCCGATGCCGGGGTCGAAACAGAAATCGTCGCCGATCATGGTCACCCTGGTAAGCGCCGAGGGGCCGTCGCCGATCAGGGTTGCGCCCTTGACCGGGGTGGTGATCTTGCCGTCTTCGATCAGATAGGCCTCGGTGCATTGAAAGACGAACTTGCCGTTGGTGATGTCCACCTGGCCGCCGCCGAAGTTCGCGCAGTAGAGGCCCCGCTTGGTCGAGGCGATCATTTCAGGCCGCGGCGCGCTTCCCGCGAGCATCCCGGTATTGGTCATCCTCGGCATCGGAAGATAGGCGTAGGATTGCCGCCGGCCATTGCCCGTGGGCGCCATTCCCATCAGCCGGGCGCTCTGGCGATCGTGCATGTAGCCGACCAGGATTCCGTCTTCGATGAGGATCGTGCGGGAGGTGGGCGTGCCTTCGTCGTCCACGGTCAGCGAACCGCGCCGATCGAGGATCGCGCCGTCGTCGAAGACCGTCACCCCCGGAGCGGCCACCCGCTCGCCGATCCGCCCGGAGAAGGCGGAGGTTCCTTTGCGGTTGAAGTCCCCCTCCAGTCCGTGGCCGACCGCCTCATGAAGGAGCACGCCGTTCCACCCGGGGCCGAGGACCACATCCATCTCGCCCGCGGGACACGGCACGGCTTCCAGATTGACCAAGGCCTGCCTCAGAGCCTCCTCCACCTGGTCTTTCCATTGCTCCGGCCTTATCCAGATCTCGAAACTCGTGCGCCCCCCTGCCCCGGAAAGGCCGGTCTCTCGCCGCCCCCCACTCTCCACCGTCACCTGGACATTCAACCTCGCCAGTGGCCGGACATCGCGGATGAGGCGGCCATCGGCGCGCAGGATCTCGACCACCCGGCGCTCGCCGGCGAGAGACGCCATGACTTGCGCGACCCTCGGATCTCGGGCGCGGGCGAAGGCGTCGATCTCCTGGAGGAGGGCGGCCTTGTCGGCGAAGTCGGGAGAGGCGAGGGGGTCATGTTCGCCGTAGAGCCTCGCGTTGGTGGCCCGCGGCGGCTCGGCCGCGACGCCGTGGTAGCCGCGCTTGGCTAGAGCCGCGGCCTCGGCCGCGCGGCCGATCGCGCCCTCCGAGATTTCACTGGCGTGGCCATAGCCGGTGGTTTCGCCCGCCACGACCCTCAGGCCGAAACCCTCGGTGGCGTCGTAGGTGGCCGACTTCAGACGACCGTCGTCGAAGACGAAGGATTCGCTCTCCGAGCGCTCGACGAAGATCTCGCCGTCGTCCGCCCCGTCCACAGCCTCGGCGAGGAGACTGCGGGCCCTCGATGGATCGACGCCGAAGGACTCGAGAACCGAAGGGGCGAGCACGGGAGCGTTCATTTTCGTCAACGTTGCCTTTGGCGAAGGTCTGCCCAGACAGGCGGGTGCGCACGACAGATAGGGGGTTCTCGCCACCGAAGAAACCGGCAATCGGCGAGGGCTTCGCTGGCTCGCCAATCACCTTGGCAATCGGTTTCGATCCGCGTAAGGACCGCCCGGTAGGCGAACTGCGGGTGTGAGGGAGATCGGACCCGAAAGCCGACGCCCTGGCTCTTCACTGCCTTGAAGTGTCGGCGAACGGCGCGTTCAAACAGCGATTCGAGAGTTCGTCGGCGGGCGAAACGAGCCGTGAGGAAGATGAAGGCGACGTTGTCGAGTATAGGGCGGCTCGGCGCCGCGGTCCTCGCGGGCGCCGCTGGCGCGATCCAAGCGACGAGCGCCATGGCCGACATCGTCGGCCAGCCGGTTGACCGCGGCATCGATCTGCAGCCCGCCGCCTCGCAAATTCGCCACGATCAGATCGTCTTTCACAACCACATCCTGCTGCCTATCACCGGCGTGATCACCCTGCTCGTGCTGGGACTCCTGCTCGTCTGCATCGTCAGGTTCAACCGAAGGGCCAACCCCACTCCAGCGAGATGGAGTCACAACACCCCAGTCGAGATCGCCTGGACGGTGCTCCCGGTCCTGATCTTGATGTTCATCGCGATCTTCTCGTTCAAGCTGTTGTTCGAGGAACACGACATGCCCCGGCCGTACATGACGGTGAAGGTCACCGGCCGGCAGTGGAATTGGGACTATGAATATCCCGACCAGAAGATAGGCGCGACGACCTCGACGCTGATGAGCGAGGCCGACGCCAACGCCCGTCATGAGCCATACAAGCTTGCCGCGAATGCGCCGATGATCGCGCCGGTGGGCAAGGTCGTGCGCGTCCAGGTGACGGCCGAAGACGTCATCCATTCCTTCTCCGTCCCGGCGTTCGGGATCAAGATCGACGCCGTTCCGGGGCGGCTGAACGAGACCTGGTTCAAGGCCGACCGAACGGGGGTCTTCTATGGCCAGTGTTCGCAACTATGCGGAGTCGACCACGCCTTCATGCCCATCGAGGTCCAGGTGGTCAGCCAGCCGCAGTTCGACGCCTGGGTGGCGAGCAAGGCGCACAAGCCCGCGCCTGTCGCCGTCGCCACCGCGGCGCCAAATCTGCCGCCCGCTTCGGCCGCGGCGCGGCGTTGAGTTTGGTCTTTTGGGAAGCTGACTGAAAAATGTCCACAGCCGCAGACGCCCATCCCAGAGATGTCCTAGGCGCCCACAAGGGCGCCGCGAGCGGCTACGGCAGCCACGGCGCGCCGGGGTTCTTCACCCGCTGGTTCTTCTCCACCAACCACAAGGACATCGGCACGCTCTACATCATCTTCGCCATCCAGGCCGGGATTGTCGGCGCTCTGCTGTCGGGCCTCATCCGGTGGGAACTGGCGGAGCCGGGCATTCAACTCTTCGTCCACGGCTCATGGCTCGACAAACTAGGGCTCATCGAGGCCTCGAAGCACGGCTACACCGTGGTCGCGACGGCTCATGGCCTGATCATGATCTTCTTCATGGTCATGCCGGCGATGATCGGCGGGTTCGGCAACTGGTTCGTGCCGCTGATGATTGGCGCGCCGGACATGGCCTTCCCGCGCATGAACAACATCAGTTTCTGGATGCTGGTGGCGTCGTGGGTGATGATGCTGACATCCCTGATGGTGGACGGCGGGCCCGGCCGAGGCTTCGGCGGCGGCTGGACCCTCTACCCGCCGCTGTCGACCATCGGCCACACCGGACCGGCGATGGACTGCGCCATTCTGGCGATTCACCTCGCGGGCGCGAGTTCGATCCTGGGCGCGATCAATTTCATCACCACGATCTTCAATATGCGCGCCCCAGGCATGACGCTGCACCGGATGCCACTTTTCGTGTGGTCGATCCTGGTGACCGTCTTCCTCCTGCTTCTGGCGTTGCCGGTGCTGGCTGGCGCAATCACCATGTTGCTCACCGACCGCAATTTCGGGACCCACTTCTTCGATCCGGCGGGCGGCGGCGACCCAGTCATGTTCCAGCATCTGTTCTGGTTCTTCGGCCATCCCGAGGTCTACATCCTGATTCTTCCCGGGTTCGGCATGATCAGCCACATCGTATCGACCTTCTCCAGGAAGCCGGTGTTCGGCTACCTGGCCATGGCCTACGCCATGGTGGCGATCGGGTTTCTAGGCTTCATCGTCTGGGCCCATCACATGTTCACCACCGGCATGCCGGTCAATCTGCAAGCCTACTTCATCGCCGCGACCATGGTGATCGCCGTGCCGACAGGGGTGAAGGTATTTTCCTGGATTGCCACCATGTGGGGCGGGTCGATAGAATTCAAGACACCCATGCTTTGGGCGATCGGCTTCATCTTCCTGTTCACCATCGGCGGCGTCACCGGGGTGGTGCTGGCAAACGCCGGCATCGACTACGCGCTGCACGACACCTACTACGTCATCGCCCACTTCCACTATGTGCTCAGCCTTGGCGCGGTGTTCGCGATCTTCGGCGGCTTCTACTACTGGTTCGAGAAGATGTGGGGCGTCCGCTACAACGAATTCCTGGGGACCGTGCACTTCTGGATCACCTTCGTCGGCGTCAATGTCGTCTTCTTTCCCCAGCACTTCCTTGGACTTCAGGGAATGCCGCGTCGCACCGTGGACTATCCCGTCGCATTCCGGTTCTGGAACCACGTTTCCTCGATCGGCTATGCGATCACCTTCGTCGGCCTTCTGGTGTTTCTGTTGGTGCTGATCGAAGCCGCGGTCCGCCGACGCCCGGCCAGGGCGAATCCCTGGGGTGCGGGCGCCACGACCCTCGAATGGACGCTTCCCTCGCCGCCGCCTTTCCACCAGTTCAATGAACTGCCGGTGATCCGGGCTGACGGCTACTAGCGCGATGGCCGCTCCGGTCGAGAGAGACCCGTTCGTCCCGGCGCTGATCGCCGGTCAGACCGCCACCGCGCCGGCGCCCTGGCAGGACTATTTCGCGCTGTTGAAGCCGCGGGTGATGTCCCTGGTCGTCTTCACCGCCCTGACCGGCCTTGTCTGCGCGGGCTCGACGATGAATCCGCTCCTGGCGGCGACGGCGATCCTGTGCATCGCGGTCGGCGCTGGCGGCGCCGGCGCCCTCAACATGGGTTACGAGGGGGATCTCGACGCCCGGATGCGGCGGACCCGCTCCCGCCCGGTGGCGGCCGGCCGGGTGCAGCGGGCTGACGCCCTTGCTTTTGGGGTGGTGTTGTCGCTGTTCTCGGTCGGGATCATGGCCGCCGCCGTGAGCGTTCTCGCCGCCGGGCTGCTCGCGTTCACGATCTTCTTCTACGCCGTCGTCTACACGCGGTGGCTCAAGCCGAGGACAGCGCAGAACATCGTCATCGGCGGCCTCGCCGGCGCGCTTCCGCCACTGATTGGATGGTCCGCGGCCACCGGCGCCATGTCGGCGAACGCCTGGCTTCTGGTCGCCATCATCTTTCTCTGGACGCCTCCGCACTTCTGGGCTCTCAGCCTCACCACCGGTCGCGATTACGCCGCGGCGGGGGTGCCGATGCTGCCGGTGGTCAAGGGCGAGGCGTTCACCCGCAGGCGGATTCTCGCCTACAGCGCGGCGCTCGCGCCCCTCGGCCTGCTTCCGGCGTTCACCGGCCTGGGCGGCCTTCTCTACCTCGCGGCGTCTTCGGTCGCCGGCCTGGTCTTCCTCGTCCTGGCGGTGCGCCTGGCCGGCGTTCGATCGAGCGAGGCCGGCGCAGTCACCGCGGCCGCCCGACGCCTGTTCAACTTCTCGATCTTCTATCTGTTCCTGCTCTTCGCCGTTCTGCTGCTCGAACACCTGGGGCGGCTGCCGCCACTGGCCATTCGACTGTGAGCGATTCCAGAGGAGAGCCGCTGCTTGCCGCTCGGGCGAGGCGCGGCCGCAATATCGCCCTGGCGATCGCGCTCCTGGCCTTTGTGGTCGTGATCTTCGTCGTCACCATCGTGAAACAGGCAGGCTGATGGCGCCGCCGCATCCCTATCGGGCGGGTCGGCGGAACGGTCTGGTGGCCCTGGTCTGCGCCGGCGTGTTCGTCGCAATGGTCGGCGCGGCCTTCGCCTCGGTCCCCCTCTATCGCGCGTTCTGCCAGGCGACGGGTTTCAACGGCACGGTGCGCAGAGGGCCCGCGGCGCCCGGCGCGGTGTCGATGAAGACTGTCACTGTCCGCTTTGACACGAATGTCCGAGGCCTTTCCTGGCGCTTCGCGCCGGCCCAGTCGCGGCAGGTCGTGCAATTGGGGGAATCGAAGCTCGCATTTTTCCGCGCGACCAACATCGGCCCAGCCGCCGTCACCGGCCGCGCCCTCTACAATGTCCTGCCCGAGTGGGCCGGCGCCTACTTTTCCAAACTGGAATGCTTCTGTTTCAAGAACCAGACGATCGCCCCTGGGCAGACCGTGGAATTCCCGGTCGTCTACGTGGTCGACCCCAGATACGAGTCAGACCCGGAGCGCAGGGACGTGGGCCAGATCACTCTCTCCTACACCTTCTTTCCGGCGCCCGACGCCGTCGCCGCATCGGCCGCGGCCTCCTCGCCTTCGGCCCTTGGCGGAGAACGGCGCGCAGGGCTATAGCACCACCGATTCAGACGTTCGACGCGTGGCGGGAAATCTTTCGGACGCCGCGCAATGAGATCGCGCGAGAGGGTTTGAGGGACGCGAAATGGCTCACGAGGGCGTCAAGCACGATTACCACCTGGTGAACCCCAGTCCCTGGCCGCTGATCGGTTCGATCGCCGCGGTCGCCCTGGCCCTCGGCCTGGTGACTGGCCTCAAGGGATTGTTCGGAATTCCAAAAGGGACCTGGTGGCTGATGGGGCTGGGCGGCCTGGGCGTGGTCTGGACGATGACCGGCTGGTGGATCGACGTCGTCAGGGAAGCCAACGGCGGCGATCACACCCCGGTCGTGTCGATCGGCCTGCGCTACGGCATGATTCTGTTCATCGTTTCGGAGGTGATGTTTTTCGTCGCCTGGTTCTGGATTTTCTTCGAGATGGCGCTGTTTCATCACGTCCGCACCCTCTCGCCGATCGACGATGTCCGCACAGCTTGGGCCACCTGGCCGCCCAAGGGCGTCGAGACGGTTCCGGCCTTTGAGCTTCCGCTGGTCAACACCCTGACCCTTCTCACCTCGGGGACGACCGTGACGTGGGCACACCACGCCCTGCAGACCGGAGACCGCCGCGGCGCGAAGATCGGCCTGCTGCTCACCATCCTGCTTGGGGTCTTGTTCACGTCGATCCAGGCTTACGAATACAATCACATCCTCACCCACCACCTGTTCTATTCCGCCGAGGCGACCAACTCCGGCCTGTATGGGTCGTCCTTCTTCATGGCCACGGGCTTCCACGGCTTCCACGTGATCATCGGGACGATCTTCCTCACGGTCTGCCTCATCCGGCTGATGAACGGAGGCTTCAGCCCGCAGCGCCACTTCGGCTTCGAAGCGGCTGCCTGGTACTGGCACTTCGTCGACGTTGTGTGGCTGTTCTTGTTCACCTTCCTCTACGTGATCTTCGGCTCGGGCTGGGGTCATTGAGACCAGAGGGATCGAGCTCGATCGCCGCTTCGAAGTTCAGCGCATCCCACCCGCGACGGCGTTTTCCGATCGGATTGGTGGCTGTCGCCTGCGTGGCTTTCGCGATCCTCGTGGGACTGGGCGCATGGCAGTTCCATCGGCTGGAATGGAAGCAAGACCTGTTAGCCAGGATCGCCGCCTTGCGACGCGCGCCCGCGGCGTCGCTTCAAGCCGCGCTCAGCGCGGGGCGCGGAAACTCGGCGGAGTTCCGCCGGGTGAGCGTCGCCTGCCTGCCTCCACCGCGCCCCTCGCCGATGATCTTCCGATACGCCCTTCGCCAGGGCCAGGTCGCATGGAGATCACTGATTTTCTGTCACCTCGCCGAACGCCAGTATGACGGAATCCTGTTGGATCGGGGCATCGTTTCGCGGTCGACCGGGCTCATGGCGCCGCGCGCGGAGAGGTTCGCCGAGCCGTCGGCGGCCGTCGGCATCCTGAGGTCGCCGGGCGGGAAGCCGTGGCTGGACAGTTCAGCGCTGCGCGGCGAACACGGCATCGTCGAGGCGCGGCTTATCGATGGCCAGTCCCTGCTGGCCATGGCCCGGATGAGTGGCGTCAGCCGCCCGGCGCCCTACGTCGTGGCAGTGGAAGCCGAGAACCCGGCGCCCCAGGGAATTTCGCCCGCCGCACTGCCGCAGGACATCCCGAACAACCATTTCGCCTATGCCTTGACTTGGTTTGGCCTGGCCGCGGGCCTGGCCTGGGTGGCCGGCGGCTTGGTCCGCCGACGGCTGGCGGCGGCGTGAACTGCATTTCAACTCGTGGCGCGGCGCTGCCCGTGAGCTTCGTGGAGGCGATGCTCGGCGGGCTCGCCCCGGATGGTGGCCTCTATGTGCCGGAAACCTGGCCGCAGGTTTCCGGCGCGGAGATCGCGGGTTTTGCCGGCCGCCCCTATCACGTGGTGGCCGCCTCGATCCTGCAACGGTTCACTGAGCCGGAACTCAGCGCCGAGGTGATCACGAGCCTCTGTGAACAGGCGTATGGCGCTTTCGACCACCCCGCCGTGACGCCGCTGGTCCAGATCGGGTCCGGAAGTTTCCTGCTCGAATTATTTCACGGCCCGAGCTTGGCATTCAAGGATCTGGCGATGCAGCTCATCGCCGGCCTCTACGATCACCTCCTGACGGCGCGGGGACGAGTGGCGACGATTGTCTGCGCCACCTCCGGCGACACAGGGGGCGCCGCGGTCGAGGCGTTTCGCGGCCACGGGAGCATTCGCCTCGTCGCGCTCTTCCCGGCCGGTAGGATATCCGAGGTTCAGAGGCGGTTCATGACCACCACGGAAGAACCCAATATTCGCGCCGTCGCCGTGGACGGCGACTTCGATGATTGCCAATCCATCCTCAAGGCGCTTTTCCAGGACGAGGCGTTCGTCCGCGCCGTGGACCTCGCTGGCGTCAATTCGATCAATCTCGCGCGGATCGTCGCCCAGTCGGCATACTTCTTCGCCGCCGCCGCCGCCCTGGGCTCGCCCGAGAGGAAGGTCGCCTTCGCGATTCCCACCGGGAATTTTGGCGACGCCTATTCCGCCTATGCCGCCGCGAGAATGGGCCTGCCAGTCGAGCAGGTGATCGTCGCCACCAACGCCAACGACATCGTCGCCAGGGCGCTGGAGAACGGTCGCTACGAAAGGGGGCCGTCGCTGTCGACGCAAAGCCCGGCGATGGACATTCAGGTTGCTTCGAACTTCGAGCGCCTGTGGTTCGAATGTTGCGGCCGCGACGCGGAGCAGACCGTCAGCGCCTTTCGCGCCTTTGCCGCCGACGGCGCGGTCGATATCCCATCGGCGACCCATGCCGCGATGCGACGCTGGTTCCACGCGGCGGCCATCGACGAGGATCACACCACCGCGCAGATGCTCGCGGTCTTCGGCGAGTCTGAGCTGGTCATCGATCCCCACACCGCTGTCGCCCTCGCCGCCGCGCGGACGATTGGCAATGTGGGCTCGACGGCGCCGACCGTGATCCTTTCCACCGCTCATCCAGCGAAGTTTCCCGAGGCGGTGCGCGCCGCCCTCGGCCTGGAGCCTCCGCTCCCGCCGCGCGTGCGCCGGCTTCGCGGTCTGCCGGAATCCTTCGATCGCCTGCCCGCCGATGTCGATGCCGTGAAAGCCTATGTGCGCGCCTGGGCGTCATGAGCGCGCCAGTCTCGCCCGCCCCCCGGACCCACGTGCTCGCCAACGGCGTCACGCTGATCTGCGATCCCGCGCCAGGATTCGAGACTCTTGCCCTGAGCGTGGTCGCGGGCCGCGGCGCCCGTTTCGAGCCCGAGACGCGCAATGGCTGGTCGCATTTGCTCGAGCACATGGTTTTCAAGGGGGCCGGCGGCCGGTCGGCGAGGGAAATCGTCGAGGCGATCGAGGCGCAGGGCGGCCAGATCAACGCGGCCACTGGCCACGAACGCACGAGTTTCCACGTCCGCGCCCTCAGAGGTGGTCTCGCCCTTGCCCTGGAAGTGACTGCGGATCTTCTGTTGCGCCCCAGCCTCGATCCCGCCGATCTCGAGCGGGAAAAACAGGTGATCGGCCAGGAGATAGCCGAAGCCGCCGACGCCCCCGATGACCAGGTGTTCGAACTCGCCCAGTCGGCGGCATTCGCCGATCAGCCGCTGGGGAGGCCGGTACTCGGCTCGGTCGCGTCGATCGGCCGGGCCAGTCCGCAGACCTTGGAGGCTTGGCGAAGTGCAATCTATGCGCCCGACCGGCTTGTCGTCAGCGCGGCGGGCGCCGTCGATGAAGACGAGCTGCTGTCCATTGCACAGGATCGCTTCGCCGGGACGCCGGCCCGCGTCGGCTCGATCGCCCCGAACGCCCGGTTCACGGGCGGCGTCGCCGCGGAGCCGCGGCGCCTGGAGCAGGCCCATCTCGTGCTCGCGCTGCCGGCGCCGGGGATTTCGGATCCGGCCCACTTCGCGTTTCGCCTGTTCGCGGAGGTTCTCGGCGGAGGCATGTCCTCCCGCCTCTTCCAGGAAGCGCGGGAACGGCTGGGTTTGGCCTATGCCGTGGACGCCTTTGCGGAGGTTTACGCCGACATTGGGATTCTAGGGGTCTACGCCGGCTGCGCGCCGTCTGACGCTGGCCGACTGGCGGAGGTCGCCGCGAAGGAAATCCTGGGTCTGGCGGAAGGCATGAAGGCCGATGAACTCGCCCGCGCCAAGGCACAACTGAAGGCCTCGCTCTTCATGGGCCGGGAATCCCTGATCGTCAGGGCGGAGCAGGCGGCGGCGCAGCTCCTCGCCTTCGGCCGGTTGTTGGCGACCGCGGAGATCGCTCAGGAGGTGGAAGCAGTTGGCCCGGAGGATGTCGCCAGGCTCGCGGCGCGCATCCTGACGCCCGGCCGCTGCGCCGGCGCGGTCCTGGGGCCCAAACGCGCAATGGACGCGCCGCGGAGGTTCGAGACGGCCCTGTTCGGCTGAAGCCTCTTGGCCGATCGCCGGCGCCGGACCAAGATCGCCGTCATGGCGTTACTCGACTGGATCGGCCACGTTCACGAACTGCGGCTGGAGGGCGATGGCGTTCACCTGCGTCCGCACCGCGGTTCCGACTTCGCGGAGTGGCAACGCCTTCGCTCGGGGTCGCGCGAATTCCTCAAACCTTGGGAGCCGATCTGGCCGATCGATGATCTGACCAAGGCCGCGTGGCGTCGAAGGCTGACGGCCTACGCCCAGGACATGGAGCGAGGCGCGGCCTATCCCTTCCTCGTCTTCCGCCGGCCCGACTTCGCGATGGTCGGAGGCGTGACGATTTCCAATGTCCGCCGCGGCGTCGCCCAGATGGCGCAGATCGGCTATTGGATAGGAGAACCCTTCGCTCGCCGGGGCCACACTCTCGCGGCCGTGAAGGCCGTGACCAGCTTCTGCTTCGAGCGGCTCTGCCTGCACCGGGTGGAAGCCGCCTGCATCCCCACCAACGAGGCCTCCCGCGGGGTGCTGGCCAAGGCCGGATTCCGACGGGAGGGGCTTGCACGTGCTTATCTGAGAATTAACGGTATTTGGCGAGATCATCTCCTGTTTGGCTTGATCTCGCCGGCTCCCGCCAGCGAGCACCGAAATGAGGACGTGCTGGTCTGATCCGGCGCGAACCGAAAAATGGCGATGGGGTCACGCCTGGTCTGGGAGGCGCCGACGGTTGTCGAGGCGCTCGGAGCTTCCCAAGCCGTCCTTTGGACCTGGGAGCCGGACCTCGACCGCTTGCGGTTGACCGGCGCCGCTCATGCGTTGGGCCTGGGAGAGCTTTGCCCCGAGTGTTCCGCAGCCGCGATTCGCGGCCTCGCCCACGATCGGTCGATCGTCGAGGACCTGCTTGCCATCCGGGAGCCCGGCTCGCCGATAAGCACGCGTCTGCGCCTGCGCTCCGGCGCCGCGTCCCTGTGGAGCGGATCGTGGCTGGAGGAAGGGGTTCGAGCCGCGGGGTTCGCCGTGGTCCTACAGGTCTCTGGAGCCGTCCAGCCCGATCCGCTCACCGGCCTGCTCGACCGAAGAAGCTTCCTCGCGGAAGCGGACAAGAGGCTTTCCACCCCGGGATTCCACGACCTGGTGGTGGCCGACCTCAACCGCTTTCGACGGCTCAACGAGGCGCTCGGTCACAACAACGCTGATCAAATCCTGGTCGCGCTGGGCTCGCGACTCTCGGCCGCCTTCCCGCCCGAGGCGGCGATCGGGCGGATCGGCGATGACGAGTTCGCGATTATCACCCCGGCGCGGGAGGGCGACCCAGCGGCCATCCTGCACGCTTCTCTCGAGCGCCCGCTTCGGGTGGCCGGCTTCGACATCTTTCCCGCTCTTTGCACCGGTTCGGTACGGGTGGGCGGCGGCGCCGGCGCCCAGGATACCGCCGAGGTCATGCGCAGGGCGGAGTCCGCTCTGGAAGCGGCTAAGTTGGCAGGGTCCGGCGGCGCCGTCGGCTCGGGATCGGAAACCGAAAACGACGGGCTGTCGCGGCTCGTCATCGAGTCCGACCTGCGCGGCGCCATAGGGCGGGGGGAGATCGAGAGTTTCTTTCAGCCCATAGTGCGGCTCTCCACCGGCGAACTGTCCGGCTTCGAGGCCCTGGCTCGCTGGCGGCACCCCAGGAAAGGTCTTCTCGCACCGGACGCCTTTCTCGACGTGATGAGCGAACTGGGTTTGATCGCGGAACTCGGCGCCCACATGATGCGCTCCGCCGCGCGACAGCTACGCGACTGGCGCCAGGCCCATCCATCGATGTCAGGAATGACGATCTCGGTGAACCTTTCCACTGGCGAGATCGACCGCGAGGGCCTCGTCGAGGAGGTCGCGGCGCTGGTTCGTCGACACGACCTGCCAAGGGGAGCACTCAAGCTCGAGATCACCGAGGGTGACATCATGCGAGATCCGGACCGCGCCGCGGTCACCCTCAAAGCCCTGCGCGACGCGGGCGCGGCGCTCGCTCTGGACGACTTCGGCACCGGATTCTCCTCGCTGGCCTACCTGACGCGGCTCCCCTTCGACACCCTGAAGATCGACCGGTATTTCGTGCGCACGATGGCGACCAACGAGGGTTCGGCGAAGATTGTTCAATCAGTCATCAAGCTGGGACAGGATCTCGACCTCGAGGTCGTCGCCGAGGGCGTCGAAAACGCTGTCATGGCCCGCCAGCTCCTGGAGATCGGCTGCGACTACGGGCAGGGATTCGGCTACGCCCCGGCTCTCTCGGCCCAAGAGGCGGAGGTCTATCTGAACGAGAGTTACGCGGACGGGTCCGCGCCGCTCAAGGCGGTCGGTTGATCGGCAGGAAACTTCATGCTCGACCGGCCTGTCCGGAGAGATGCTCGGCCGCCACGCCGATCTTGGCGAGCGCTCGGGACCATTTATGGGCGTGATCGTCGTCGAAGATGAGTTCCTCGTCCGCCTCGCAGGTCAGCCACACGTTGTCCCGGATTTCGCGTTCGAGCTGGCCCGCCTGCCAGCCAGCGTAGCCGAGCGCCATCACCGAGCGGCGCGGCGGCCCGTCCGGACCGGCGATCGCCTCGAGGACTTCGCGGGTGGCCGTCAGCATCACGCCCTTCGCCACCGGGAGGCTGGCGGACTCGTTGGCGTAGTCGTCGGTGTGGAGCACGAATCCGCGCTCCGGCTCGACCGGCCCTCCCATGAGAACGAGATCGCCGGCCGTATCCTTCGATGGCGTGACGCCCAGGCGGGTGAGAAGGTGCGAAACCGTCAGCCCTTCGACCGGACGATTGACGGTGAAGCCCATGGCGTGCCCGGCGTCATGCGCGCACAGAAAGACGACGGCCCGCTCGAACCTCGGATCGCCGATGCCCGGCATGGCGGCGAGGAGCCGCCCGGCGAGCCATTGACCTGAGCTTTCCGACATTGCGCCAAGATCGGCGGTGATCGACACGGATTCAAGCCCGAACCGCGCGCGCCGCCCTTGGCGCGGCGGAAGGTCGGCTCTATCTGAAGCAAAGCCCAGGCTGCAGGAGAGAAAAGCATCATGGCCATCAAGGTCGGCGACAGGATTCCGGACGTCAGCCTCACCACCTTCGGCGCCGACGGCCCGCGACCGGTGACCTCTGACGAGCTCTTCAAGGGCAAGAAGGTCGCCCTCTTCGCGGTGCCCGGAGCATTCACGCCCACCTGCTCGGCCAAACACCTGCCGGGTTTCAAGGCGCGCGCCGCGGAACTGAAGGCCAAGGGGGTCGACACCATCGCCTGCGTCTCGGTCAACGATGTGTTCGTCATGAAAGCCTGGGGAGAGAACCAGGACGTCGGCTCGGACGTGCTGATGCTCGCCGACGGCAACGGCGAGTTCACCAAGGCCGTCGGACTGGAGCTGGACGCCAGCCGGTTCGGCATGGGGCCCCGCTCGCAACGCTATTCGCTGGTCGTGGACGACGGCGTGGTCAAGGAACTGAACGTCGAACAGGGCGGCGAATTCAGGGTCTCATCGGCCGAGTACCTGCTCGCGCAGCTTTGAGCAGAAGGCGCACCGCCGCCATCGCGCCTCACGCGCCCAGTGACTGCGGCGAAACGCGATAGAGATCGACCGCGCCCTGGGTGACCGCCTGGGTCAAGCCGGGGGCCTGGGCGAGAATCTGCTGGGCGAAGACCCGCGCCAGGGCGATCCGGGTGCGCCAATAGTCCGCCGGGCCCTCCTGTGCGGCCAGTCGCGCGGAGGCGGCCAGCGCCTCCTTTCCGAGCATCCAGCCGCCGATCACGTCGCCCAGAAGCTTCAGATACGGCGTCGCACCGGCCAGGGCGTCGGGCTGGGCGTGGCCGCGTCGCTCGATGAGCCAGCCGGTGGCCGCCTGTACCGCGGCGAGGCCCGCCTCGAGATGCGCGCCGACGGTGTGCAGCCAGGCGTCGTCCGAACTCTTCAGCGCCGCGGCGGTGGGAAAGATGTCCGCGACCAGCTCCCTGACCGCGTGGCCCTTTCCCAGCGCCAGCTTGCGGCCCATCAGGTCGATGGCCTGAATGCCGTTGGTCCCTTCGTAGATCGGTAGGATCCGCGCATCGCGGTAGTACTGGGCGGCGCCGGTCTCTTCGATAAAGCCCATTCCGCCGTGGACCTGCAGGCCCATCGACGCCACTTCCACGGCCATGTCGGTGCACCAGGCCTTGGCGATCGGCGTCAGGAGTTCCTGGCGTAGCCGGGCGGCGTCCCGGTCGACGGGGTTGGCGGCGAGACGGCCGAGGTCGGCGGCGACGGCGGTGGAAAGGCAGAGGCCGCGCGCCGCCTCGATTCTGGCCTTCATCAGCATCAGGGTGCGGCGCACGTCTGGGTGATCGAAGAGCGGCGCCGGAAGCGCGCCGGTCCAGGCCGAGCGGCCTTGTTTTCGTTCCAGGGCGAAGGCGAGGGCGCGCTGGAACGCTCGCTCGGCGAGACCGACCCCCTGTACCCCGACCTGCAGACGGGCGGCGTTCATCATCACGAACATCGCCGCCAGACCCTGATTGGGCGCGCCGACCAGCTCGGCCGTGGCGTTGTCGAACTGCATCACGCAGGTTGGGGAAGCATGGACGCCGAGCTTGTGTTCGATGCTGACCGGAAAGAGCGAATTCGCCGGCCCCAATGCGCCGTCTTCGCCCACGAGCCGCTTGCACGCGAGAAAGAGCGACAGGCCGCGGGATCCTGGCGGGGCGTCGGCCAGCCGCGCCAGCACCATGTGGACGATGTTGTCCGCGCCGTCGTGGTCGCCCCAGGTGATGAAGATCTTCTGTCCGGAGAGGGTGTAGCCGCCCGCACCATCGCCCTGGGCGCGCGTCGCGATCGCCGCCAGGTCCGAACCCGCCTGCGGCTCGGTGAGGTTCATGGTCCCCGTCCACTCCCCGGAGACCAACTTGGGCAGATAGAGAGCCTGTTGGCGAGGCGAGCCATGGCCGGCCAGGGCTTCGATGGCCGCCTGGGTGAGCATCGGGCAAAGGCCGAACGCCATGTTGGCGGCCTGGACCATCTCGAACACCGCGATCTCCAGGGCCTTGGGCAGACCCTGGCCGCCGTGAGCAGGATCGGCGGCAAGGCCATTCCATCCGCCGCTGCTGAACTGCCGGTAAGCTGCCGCGAAGCCGGGGGCGGCGCGCACCGCGCCGTTCTCGAACCTGGCCCCCTCGGTATCTCCGGACCGATTGAGCGGGGCGAGCACGTCGGCTGCGAAAGCGCCGGCGGCCTCCAGGATCGCGGAGACGGTTTCGCTGTCTGCGCCGGGAAAGAGATTGGAGAGCCTGCCGAAGTCGGCCGCCTCCTCGAGGGCGAAAAGGAGATCTCGGACCGGCGCCTTGTAGGTCATGACGAGTGTTCCCAAGCCCCCGATCGCCCTATCTAGAGCAAATCGCGAGGCCCTCCAGCCTCTCCTTCGCGGCGGGAAGATGACTATGGCTGGCGCCGCGCGCCACGAGGGCAGAGAGGCGCTGGCGGCGGGGGTTCGCACCCTTCGCGGCGGCGGCCTGGTGATCTTCCCTACCGAAACCGTCTACGGCCTGGCGGCCGACGCGGCGAACGCCGAGGCCGTGGCCAAGCTGTACCTCGCCAAGGGGCGGCCTGCCTTCAATCCGTTGATCATCCACCTGTCGGACTGGCGCTTGGCCGCTCGGATCGCCCGCCTTGATGGTCGAGCCCTCGCGCTGATCAGCGCCTTCTGGCCGGGCCCTCTCACCATCGTAGCGCCGGTTGCCGATGAAGCCCTGGTGTGCGCCCTGGCGCGCGCCGGCCTCGATACGGTCGCGGTGAGGGCGCCGCGGCACCCCCTGGCCATGGCGCTTCTGGACCGCTTTGGCGGATCGGTCGCGGCGCCCTCGGCCAATCGGTCGGGGCGCCCCAGCCCCACCACCCTTGCCGATGCCGTGGCCGAGACGGGCGATGCGGCCAGCGCGGCGATCGACGGCGGTCCGTGCGAAGTCGGCCTGGAGTCCACCGTGCTCGCTCTCCTGGACGGCCCGCCGCGGCTGCTGCGGCCCGGCGCCGTGACTCGCCAGGAACTGGAGGCGGTGATCGGCCCGGTGGCCGAGGCGCTGGGCGACGCGCGGCGCTCGCCCGGCCGCATGGCGCGCCACTACGCCCCCGTCTCGCCCCTTCGCCTGGATGCTGAGGCGCCGGCGAGCGGTGAGGCCTTCCTTGCCTTTGGCGCCTCGCCGGATGGTCCGCGAATCTTCAATCTGAGCCCGACTGCGAACCTCGCCGAGGCGGCGGCGAATCTCTTCAGCTATCTGCGAGCCGCCGACGCCCTGAACCCAACCGCCATTGCCGTGGCCCCGATCCCGCCCTCCGGTCTCGGGGAAGCGATCAACGATCGGCTGAAACGGGCGGCCGGCCGCGTCGGCTGAGCGTTTGCGGAGGTCGACACGGCGCGCCTGCCTTGGTCTAACCGCTTTCCATGGCCGCTCCAGTTCCGATCGAGGTGATCGACCGCCTGAAGGCTGTGTTGGGCGATGGCGGCTGGAGCCAGGATCCGGAGCGGCTTGCGCCCAAGCTGGTGGAATGGCGAGACCGATGGAGTGGGACAACGCCTCTCCTGATCTTGCCGCGATCGGTCGCGGAAGTCGCGCAGGTTGTGGCCATCTGCGCTCACGAGGGGGTGGGGATCACCCCTCAGGGCGGCAACACCGGCCTCGTAGGCGGTCAGATACCCCAAGGGGAAATTCTGCTCTCCACCGAGCGATTGAGGATGGTGCGGGACATAGACGAGGCCGACGACGTCATGGTGGCCGAAGCGGGAGTCACCTTGGCCAAGGTGCACGAGGCGGCGTTGGGCGCCGGGCGGAGTTTCCCACTCAGTCTCGCTTCGGAGGGCTCCGCTACGGTCGGCGGTCTCATATCCACCAACGCCGGGGGAACCGCGGTGCTTCGCTACGGGACGATGCGTGGTCTGGTGCTGGGAATCGAAGCGGTTCTGCCGAGCGGCGAAATCTTCAATGGACTCAAACGCCTGCGGAAGGACAACACCGGTTACGACCTCAAGCAGCTCCTGATCGGCGCCGAGGGCACCCTGGGAGTGGTCACGGCGGCGACCCTGAAACTGTTTCCGATCCTCTCCTCGCGCGCGGTCGCCTTCGCCGGCTGTGAAAGCGTCGGCCAGGCGGTGCGCCTGCTCGAGTTCTCGCGATCGAAGACCGGCGGTGCGCTCGAGGCTTTCGAACTCATCTGCGCCCTCGGGATCGACCTGGCCGTCCGCCATCTGCCGGCAGTCCGCCGGCCCCTGGAGAGCCGGCCGCCGTGGTGCGTTCTCATCGAGACGGCGAGCGAGAAGGCGGCGAGCGCCGAGGAATCCCTGGAGCGCCTGCTGGCGGGCGCTTTGGAGGAAGGCCTCATCACCGACGCCGCGATCGCGCAGAACCACGCCCAGGCCAAGGCCTTCTGGGCCGTGCGCGAAGGACAGTCGGCGGCGCAGAAGCCCGAAGGGTCGGCGTGGAAGCACGATATCTCGGTACCGATCTCGGCGATCGCCGCGTTCATCGACGGGGCGACCCAGACGCTGGGACGACGCTTCCCAGGCGTGCGGATCGACGCCTTCGGTCACGTCGGAGACGGCAATATCCATTTCGATGTCCTTGCGCCGGATGGCGGAGGCGCTGAAGCGCACCTCGCGCAACGCGAAGCGGGCGCCAGGATCGTCCACGATCTGGCCGTGTCCCTCGGCGGCTCGATCAGCGCCGAACACGGCCTGGGGACGATGAAGACCGCCGAGGCCGCGGCCTACAAGAGCCCGGTCGAGCTGGCGGCCCAGCGCGCGATCCGTTCCGCCCTCGACCCCGCCCGGATCATGAATCCCAGGGTGCTGTTCTGAACCTCCCGCTGGGTGACTTCGGCGCGGCGACTGCGCTCGAGGCTCTGGTCCGATTCGATGGGGCTGGCTGGACGCGGCTGGCCGAAGGCGACTGGTCGTTCGTGCTTGCCTCGCCCGACGGCGAGCGGGTCGCCCGCGTAAGTCCCTGGGACGCCGCCTACCGCCTTCACGCCGAACTTTGCCGGCATTCGAACAATCCGTACCTGCAAAGGGTGGACGCCATTCTCCCGTTGGGGGTCTGCGGTCACGTGGTGGTCATGGAACGCCTCTTTTCGGCGCGCGAAGACCGGGCGGCCGCATTTTGCGTTGCGCTCGGTTTGGCCAACGATGTGGACTGGGCGCCTCCGGCCAACTGTGACGCTTCGGCGTTCGCCGGCCAAGACCTTGCCGCTCTGAGAACTTTGATCGGAACACTGGCCGCGGAAGGCGCCGCGTCCGTCCCTTTCTGGGGCGGCCTGGATGTGCGGCCAGGAAACGTCATGGCCGATGCAGCGGGTCAATTGAAGCTCGTCGATCCGGTGTTCGTCGCCGGGCGGAAGATCGCGGCGGCCATTCTGGCGCGGGACAGGCAAAAGCTCGCGCGCCTCCCGCCGGGGGCCCTCGAAGCCTTTCTGACCATTCCTGCCTGCGTGGGGCGCGCGGAGGATCTGCGGACTGTCCTGATCGACCTTGGCCTGATCGGCAGGACAGCCTAATCAGCCTCGATCATGCTCGTGGTGATCTCCCCGGCCAAGGCCCTGAACTTCGCCCCTGATCCCGGCGAGGCGCTATCGACGAGGCCGCGGCTTGCCGCCGACATAACCGTGCTGGCCAAGGCCGGCCGCGAGCTGGCGCGGCCTGTGGCCGCGCGGTTCGTCATCGAACGGCGGATCAAGCGGGCCGCGCAGCTGAGGGATCTCAACCTGGACTGTTTCTCATTCCGCGCCGAGACCTCGGCCGCGACCCACTGGGTGTTCGTCAGGCGGGACAGTTGAGCGCGGCAGTGTCGACGGATGGGTTGGCTGGGCAGGTCGCGATCGTCACCGGATCGACGAGCGGCATAGGCGCGGCCCTGGCTCGCGCCCTCGCGACGCGCGGGGTGGACGTGGTGCTCAATGGCCTGGGCGATCCCACCGCGATCGAGGCGGTCCGCGCGGCGCTCCAGTCGGTCAGCGGAGCCAATGTCCTCTATCACGGCGCGGATATGACGGCGCCGGCCGAAATCGCCGAAATGGTGGCGTTCGCCCACGCCCGGCTCGGCCGGCTGGACATACTGGTCAACAATGCGGGAATCCAACATGTCGCCGGGGTCGAAGAGTTCCCCATCGAAAAGTGGAACCAGATCCTCGCCGTCAATCTGACCTCGGCCTTTCTGACCATCCGCGCCGCCTTGCCCCTGATGCGCGCCGCGGGCGGCGGCCGGATAGTCAACATCGCCTCGGCCCACGCCCTTGTCGCCTCGCCCTTCAAGGCGGCTTACGTGGCCGCCAAGCACGGCCTCCTGGGCCTCACCCGCACCGTGGCCCTGGAGGTGGCGCGCAGCGGAATCACCTGCAACGCCATCTGCCCCGGCTACGTGAAGACCGCGCTGGTGGAGCGCCAGATCGCCGACCAGGCCCGGAGCCGCGGACTGACCGAGGAGGCGGTGATGACCGACGTCATCCTCGCCGCCCAGCCGACCAAACGGTTCGTGCAGTTCGAGGAACTCGCCGGCCTGCTCATCTATCTGGTGAGCGATGTCGGCGCGTCGGTGAATGGCGCCGCGCTGAGCGTCGATGGCGGCTGGACCGCCCAGTAGCTCCGCCTCTTGACCGGTGTGCGTGGAAAACCGTTGTTGTTCTCGCGAGTTGTTGTTCGCCTAAGAGCTCGGAGCTGACGTCATGACCTTCGCGCCATTCAATCTGCAGGGGAAGGTCGCCTTGGTCACCGGAGGCAACCGCGGGATCGGACTTGGGATGGCGCGGGCCCTCGCCCAGGCTGGCGCCGGTGTCGTGATCTGGGGCACGAGCGAGGACCGAAACCGATCCGCCAAGGACGAACTCGAGGCGCTCGGCGCCCGCGTGCTCGCCCAGCGAGTGGACGTCGCCGACGAGTTGGCGGTGGTCGCGGCGATGGAGCAGGCGGCGGAGGCCATGGGCCGGATCGATACCGTGATCGCCAACGCCGGCGTCGGCGCCGGGGCGAGATCGTTCTCAGAGATGACCACCGAACTCTGGCGCAGAGTGATGAGCGTAAACCTGGAGGGCGCGTTTTTCACTTGTCGCCAGGCCTGCCGACACATGGTGGCTCGCGCCCAGTCGGGCGACGCGGGCGGATCGATCGTCGTCACGTCCTCGCTCTCCGCGATCTCCGGGGCGGCGCGCAACGAAGCCTATGCCGCAACGAAAGGAGCGGTGATCTCGATGATCAAGGCGATCGCCGTTGAACACGCTCGCTACGGCGTCCGCGCCAACGCGATCCTCCCTGGTTGGATCGCCACCGACATGACCGCTGGGGCGCAGGACTCGCCGGCGTTCGCCCAGAAGGTGATCCCCCGGATTCCCGCTCGCCGGTGGGGGCGACCCGAGGACTTCGGTGGCATAGCGGTCTATCTGGCGTCGGACGCTTCGAGCTATCACTCCGGCGACAGCTTCGTGATCGATGGGGGCTACTCGATCTTCTGAAAGAGCGCCTTGTCTCTCTGGATGTTTCATCTAGATTGATGGGCAATGAATTCCTTCGGACTCTTCGAAGCCAAGAACAAGTTCTCGGAGCTGGTGACGCGAGCCCAGGCGGGCGAGGACGTCGTCGTCACCAAGCATGGTCGGCCGGTTGCGCGGATCATCGCCTATGCGGTTTCCGCCAACGGCGCGGAGGTCGTACGCCGCCAACAGGAGAGTCTCGCCCGCGTGCGCGCCGTGAGGGCGCTGCTACGGCAGCGTCTGCCGATCCAGGAGATCGTGGGCGCAGAGATCGATGGTCGGCGGCGGTGAAAGGCTGATTGGCCCAAGGATGTTCGTTCTCGACGCCTCGGTGGCGCTCGCATGCCTCTTAGGACAATCCCAGGCGGAGCTCGCCGACGCCGTGATCGCTCGGATCGGCGATGAGAACGCGATCGTGCCCGCCCACTTCAGTCTGGAGATCGCCGGTCTCGTGGCCAGGCAGGTCGCCGCCGGAATCCTTGCTGAGCGCGATGCAATCGCCCTGGCGCGGGAGGCCGCGTTGTGGCCGGTCACCGTCGATGGCGAGACATCCGTCAACGCGCTCAATCGCACCCTCGCCTTGGCTCTCGCCCACCGCCTGAGCGCGTTCGACGCGGCCTATCTCGAGATCTGCCTGCGCCGGGCGGCGCCACTGGCGACCTTCGACAAGCGATTGGCCGTGATCGCGCGCGTCCACGCCATCGGCCTTCTCATTCCTCTGGAAGGTTGATGCTCCGGCTGCGTCGGCGCCGCGACTGAGGCGCGGTCCAATTTCATGGCGCGCGTCTCCGACAAAAGCTAAACTTCCCGCCGCTTCAAGCCAGGAGGGGCCGATGGTGCTGATCTTTCCGCTAGTTGTGGTAGTGCTGGCCCTGGTGCTCGCCCTCTCGGCGATCAAGATCGTGCCCCAGGGCCATGAATATACCGTCGAGCGCTTCGGCCGTTACACCCGCACCGCGAAACCGGGCATCACCATACTGACGCCGTTCGTCGAGGCGATCGGGCGGAAGGTGAGCGTCATGGAACAGGTCCTGGATGTGCCGCGCCAGGAAGTGATCACCAAGGACAACGTCACCGTTCAAGTCGACGCGATCGTGTTCATCCAGGTGATGGATGCGGCCGCCGCGGCGTATCGGGTGGCGAACCTCAACTACGCGATCGGCCAACTCACCATGACCAATCTGCGCACCGTGGTCGGCTCGATGGAGCTCGACGAAGTCCTTTCCCAGCGCGACCAGATCAACACCCGACTGCTCACCGTCATCGACGGCGCGACGAGCCCGTGGGGCGTCAAGGTCGCGCGGATCGAGATCAAGGACCTGCAGCCGCCGCCGGACATCACCAACGCCATGGCCAGGCAGATGAAGGCGGAGCGGGAGAAACGGGCAGTGATCACCGAAGCCGAGGGAGAACGGCAGGCGGCCGTAACCCGTGCGGAGGGAGCGAAGCAGTCGGCGATCCTGCAGGCGGAGGGGCGGCGCGAAGCCGCCTACCGCGACGCCGAGGCCCGCGAGCGTTCCGCCCAGGCCGAGGCCGCCGCCACCAAGAGCGTCTCCGACGCAATCGAGGCGGGCAGTGTCAACGCCCTCAACTATTTCGTGGCCCAGAAATACGTCGACGCCTTCGCCAAGCTCGCCGACTCGCCCCAACAGCGGACGGTCATCGTGCCGACCGACATGGGCGCCATAGCCGGCTCGATCGCCGGGATCACCGAGCTCATCAACGCCGCCCGCAATGAGAGTTCGGGAAGTCCGCCGCCGCCGGCGCAGCCGCGGCGTCCAGCAGCCCCTACGGCGGGGACCTGAGCACGGCCATGGATGCCGCCAGCGCATTTTTCTGGGCTCACCCGATATGGGTCTGGCTCGCCCTCGCCGCAGCATTCTTGGCGATCGAGGCCGCGACTGGATCTGGCTGGCTTCTTTGGCCCGCGGGGTCGGCTGCCTTCGTGGGCTTGGCCAGCCTCGTTTTTCCGACGACCTTCGCCGTTCAGGCGGCGCTGTTCGCGGCGCTGACGATCGTCACCACCTTCCTTGGCCGCCGCTACCTGCGTGGACCGGGCCACGGCGCGAGCGACATCAACGATGCGCACGGCCGCCTGATCGGAAAACGTGGCGAGGTTTCCAGCCTGTTCAAAGCCGGACAGGGCCGCGTATTCGTCGATGGCAAGGAATGGTCGGCCGAGCTTGACGGCGCCGATCTCCTCGGGCCTGGAGACAAGATCGAGGTGGTCGCGGTGCTGGGCGGAGCGCGCCTGCGGGTCAAGCCGGGGTAGGTCGGTGCTGCGGGGCATGGGCTCGCCCATGCCCGTCTCTATTGCTTGGCTGCGAGCGCAGCCAGTTGAGCCTGCATGGCCGCCATCTGCTGCTTGAGTTCAGAAATATCGTCGTTGTCCTTGGCGGCGGGCGCCGCCTTGCGTGGCGACTCGGCCTCGCCGTTTTCCTCCGCGCGATAGGCGAATGGCGTGAACATTTTCATCGCCCGCTCGAACAAGGCGATGTTTTGCCGGATCTGCTCGTCGAATGTTCCCATCCCGGGGACGCCCGTTGTGGAGACCCGGCCACGCAGTTTTTCTCTCTGGCGCATGAAGCTGTCTAGAGAGAGTTCGAGGTAGCTCGGCAGGAAGGCCTGCATGCGATCGCCATAGAAGGCGATGAGCTGGCGCAGGAACTGTATCGGCAGCAGATTCTGGCCGCGTCCTTCTTCCTCGAAGATGATCTGGGTGAGAACCTTGCGGGTGATGTCCTCGCCGCTCTTGGCGTCGTGCACCTCGAAATCCACGCCCTGCCTCACCATGCCGGCGAGGTCATCCAGGGTGATGTAGCTACTGGTCGCCTTGTTGTAGAGGCGCCGATTTGCGTACTTCTGGATGATGACCCGCCCGCCGGCGGCCCGGCCGGCGTCCTGTCCGGTCTCTCTGGGCATCTCGCTCTCTTGTTGAGGTCCGCGTCGCGGCGCGGTCATCCCGCGCGATACTCGTTATCGCCCATTGGCAAGGTCGGCGCCAGATCATCACGGGCGTGACGGCGGCGAGCGAATTGGGCATGGTGGCGCGCCGGCCAGCTTGTCGGCTCTCGGAGCGCCCAAAATGAGCGACATCGTCATAGTCTCGGCCGCCAGAACCCCAGTGGGTTCATTCAACGGCGCTCTTTCATCGCTTCCGGCCCACGAGCTGGGTAAGCTCGTGATCCGCGCCGCGATCGAGCGGGCCGGGCTCGCGCCCGCCGATGTGGACGAGGTCATCATGGGCCAGGTCCTCCAGGCCGGAAGCGGCCAGGGGCCGGCTCGCCAGGCCTCCGTCAACGCCGGCGTGCCGGTGGAGAGTCCAGCCTGGAGCGTCAACCAGCTCTGCGGCTCGGGCCTTCGCGCCGTCGCCCTGGGCGCCCAGCAGATTGCCGCTGGCGATGCCAGGATCGTGGTCGCCGGCGGTCAGGAGAGCATGAGCCAGTCGCCGCATGCCGCCAATCTTCGCAACGGCCAGAAAATGGGCGATCTGGGGTTCGTCGACACCATGATCAAGGACGGACTGCTGGACGCCTTTCATGGCTATCACATGGGCCAGACCGCCGAAAACATCGCTGCACGCTGGCAGATCACCCGTGAGGAGCAGGATCGCTTCGCCGTGGCCTCGCAGAACAAGGCCGAGGCGGCCCAGAAGGCGGGACGGTTCGCCGGCGAGATCGTCCCGGTCACGATTAAGGGACGCAAGGGCGAAACCGTGGTGAGCGAGGACGAGTACATCCGCCATGGCGCTACCTACGAGAGCGTGTCCGGCCTGCGGCCGGCCTTCACCAAGGAAGGTTCGGTTACGGCGGCCAACGCCTCCGGCCTCAACGACGGGGCGGCGGCCGTGGTGCTGATGAGCGCCGACGAGGCGGCAAGGCGCGGCCTGTCCCCTATGGCCCGCATCGCTGCGTGGGCCCACGCCGGGGTCGAGCCGGAAATCATGGGAACCGGCCCCATCCCCGCGACCCGCAAGGCCCTGGAAAAAGCCGGCTGGAAGGTCTCCGACCTCGACCTTGTGGAGTCCAATGAGGCCTTCGCCGCGCAGTCGCTGTCGGTGGTGCGCGAACTGGGACTGGACCCGGCCAAGGTGAATGTAAACGGGGGCGCCATCGCCATCGGCCATCCGATCGGGGCGTCTGGCGCGCGGATCCTCACGACCCTTCTCCACGAGATGAAGCGAACCGGGGCCAGGAAGGGATTGGCGACCCTGTGCGTGGGCGGCGGTATGGGCGTCGCGATGTGCGTGGAGGCGATGGACGAGGCGCCGGACATCGCCAAGCCGAGGCAGGCCGCGTGAGCCGCGTCGCTTTCATCACTGGCGGCACCCGCGGCATCGGCAGGGCCATAAGCGCCCGGCTGAAGGCGGCCGGATACAAGGTCGCGGCGGGCTACGCAGGCAACGAGGTGGCGGCCCAATCCTGCGCCGACGAGTTGGGCGTGATGGTGGTCAAGGGAAATGTTTCGTCCTTCGCCGATTGCGCGGCGGCGGTGAAGGCCGTGGAGAGTGCGCTCGGACCGGTGGATGTCTTGGTCAACAACGCCGGGATCACGCGCGACGCCATGCTTCACAGGATGACCGAGGAACAATGGAACGAGGTGATCCATGTCAACCTCGCATCGATCTTCAACATGACGCGTAACATCATCGAAGGTATGCGCGAGCGCGGCTACGGCCGGATCATCAACATAAGTTCGATCAATGGCCAGAAGGGCCAGATGGGCCAGACCAACTACTCGGCCGCCAAGGCCGGGATGATTGGTTTCTCCAAGGCCTTAGCCCAGGAAAACGCCAAGAAGGGCATCACGGTGAACACCATCGCGCCCGGCTACATCGATACCGAAATGGTAATGGCGGTGCCCAAGACCGTGCTTGATGCGATCGTCGCCGGTATTCCGGTGGGGCGCCTGGGGATGGCGGACGAGATCGCGCGCTGCGTGGCGTTTCTGGCGGCTGAAGACGCGGGGTTCATCACCGGCGCCACACTCAGCGTGAACGGCGGCCAATATATCATCGGCTAGCCAAGGGGCGCTGAAGGCGAGCGCTGGCCGAGGAGCCGCGCCCCGGGGCGGGACGCTGTCCAAAAACGGCCCTGATCGAACGGCATTGAGTTGCCGATGGCGGCGGCTTCCACGGCCCTCAAAAGACAGGCGCTGACCCTCGCCGCACTCGCGGCGGCGAGCATCGCGGGATTCGCCGCTTCTTCCGCTTACTGCGGCATCGCACCGAACTGGCTTCGCAACGCCATCCGCGCCGAGCGAGGTGAGGATCGGCAAGCGGCCGCGCCGGTGGTGGCACGCTATGGCATCGACGAGGGGGGCGTCTTCATTTTCGACCGAAGCGCCCGCCGCCCACTCTTGAAGCTCGAAGACGGCGCCGAGGTGTGGGTGCTCTATCCTTCGCGAGGCCCGAGAGGCGACGTCATTTACAAGAACGACATGGGCGAACCCGTGCTGCGAGCCACCAAACTCGGTGGAATGACGGTTTTCACAAGCCGCAGGCCCGGCGGATCGGCGGCGACCCTGCTCGGCCCGAGCGCTCCGCTGCGGATCGCTCCCCTCGGTCCGGTCGGACTCTATGAGCGTCTTTTCCAGGCGAGCGTGCGATCCAGCCGGGTGGCTCAGCACCTGGTGGGATTCGATGCCCTCGACGCGAACGTCGGCTCCGATGGACTGATCGCCGACGCCGCCCTTGTCGCCGTCGGCGCCATGGTGTCCCTGGCGGCGCGCCCCGGTGGAAGATCCGCGCTGGCCAGGGTCGGAAAGGTGGCCTTTGTGGAGGGCGGCAAGCCCGAGGTTTCCATGCGCGCAGGCGTGCTCATGATCACCGTGGCGCCCTCCAGGGGACTCGCTGGGAGACCCTCGTCTGAAAGGATCATGAGCGCCCTCGGCGGGCCGAGCGAGGCGGCCATTCCGGTGACACGGGTGCGAGGGTTCGCCGGAAGGCCGCCGGGCGTAAGGATCATGCGGGCCTCCGGCCACAGATGAGCGCGTCCGATGCTCCGAAGCTCAAGCCCTGAATTGGTCCTTGGCGGCGCGCACGGCCCCGAAGGCTTCGTGGTCCGGGGCGCCCGCCTTGCCGACTCGGTGGGCTAGGCGGGGCGCACGCAGGAAGGGGTTTGTCGCCTTCTCCAGACCGATGCTGGTTGGCACCGTAGCCTCGCCGCGGGCGCGCGCGTCGAACACGGCCTGCGACCGGGCCCGCACAGCGGGATCATCATCGACGCTGAGGGCGAAACGGGCATTGGAGGCGGTGTATTCGTGGGCGCAATAGACGCGGGTTGCTTCCGGGAGCGCCGCAAGGCGCTGGAGACTTGACCACATCTGCTGCGCGGTCCCCTCGAAAAGGCGTCCACAACCCAGGGCGAAGAGGGTGTCGCCCACGAAGGCGATCTCATTGGCGGGATCGAAATAGGCGATATGGCCCAGTGTGTGGCCCCCGGTCTCGATAACCTCGAACCGCGTGGCTCCAATGTCGACGGTATCGCCCCCGACAACGGTTCGATCGAGGCTGGCGATACGGGTCACCTCGGCCGGCCCGACCACGAAAGCGCCCGTCTTGGCCTTGACCTGCGCATTGCCTCCGGCGTGATCGGGGTGCCAGTGAGTGTTGAGGATGAAGTCGAGACCCCAGCCGGCGTTCTCGAGTTCCACGAGGATCGCGTCGGCGTCCGGAGTGTCGATGCAGGCGGTGCGGCCGGTGGCCTCGTCGCGGATGATGAAGCCGTAGTTGTCGGAAAGACATGGGAACTGCCGGACTTCCAGGGACATGAGACTCTCCACGGACTCTGAAGGCGCATCTTCCCATCGACCTTACAGTCAAAGCGAACCGAAACGGGAGCGGCGATGCGCCAGGGCGTGATTGAGCTTCGGGAGTTCTACGCCTCGCCGCTTGGACGGGCGGCCAGGGAAATGGTCTCTCGAAAGGTCTCTGAGACCTGGGGCGACGCCTCAGGCCTGGATGTGCTCGGTCTGGGATATGCGACTCCATTCCTCGATGAGGTGCGCGCCGGTGCGCGCCGCACGGTCGCCGCGATGCCCGGCGCGCAGGGCGTGGAGGCCTGGCCATTGGGAGAAGCAAATCGGGCCTTTCTGGCTGACGAAATGGCGCTCGCTCTTCCCAACGCACTCTTCGACCGGATACTCGCCGTCCACGCCCTGGAGGAAAGCGACAGCCCCCTGGAGCTTCTGCGCGAGGCCGCCAGGGTGCTGGCGCCGTCCGGGCGCCTCATCGTGGCGGTCGTGGCGCGGCACGGTCTGTGGGCGGACGCCGAGAACAGTCCCTTCGGACATGGTCGCCCCTTCAGCCGCCGCCAGCTCGAGCGACTGATCCGCGACGCTGAGCTCGAGCCAGTGGGTTGGACCCGGGCGCTCTATGCCCCGCCGCTGGCCTGGGCATCGCGCTGGGCGGAGGCGTTCGAACAGGCCGGCGCCCTGATCTGGCCGACATTCGCCGGGCTGATCCTCATGGAAGCCATGAAGAAGACCTTTGCCCTCCGCCCCCTCACCCATCGCGCGCGAGCTCCTCGTCGGGTGGTGTTCGGAACCGCGCCCGCCGGCGCGGGCGGCGTTCCAGGCTAGCGCGCGCTGAGCGCCCCACTTGGAGCCGATCCGAAAATGGTTCAATTTCGATTTGTCGCTCACGCCAAAGGGGACGCGGTTCGATGAAGATGATCGTCGCGGTGATCAAGCCTAGTCGGCTGGACGCCGCCATCGAGGCGGTCACCGAAGCGGGCGTCTCGGGCCTCACTGTCACCGAGGTGCGCGGATATGGCCGTCAGAAGGGCAAGACCGAGGTCTACCGAGGTGCGGAGTATGAGATAAAGCTCCTGCCCAAGGTGAAACTCGAGGTCGCGGTCATCACCGACATGGTCGCCAAGGTGGTGGAGGCGCTCGCCACCGCGGCGAACACCGGCAAGATTGGCGATGGGAAGATATTCGTCCTCGACCTGGAGCAGATTCTCCGCATTCGCACCGGTGAGGTCGACGCCGCGGCGCTCGGAGGCTGAAGGCATCGCGACCGCCGCGGCGCGCTCACAAGCCGACGGTCGCCTGTGCGGCGGCGTCTCTGGCGGGCCGGCCAAGGACGAACAGGGCCGATTCCGCTCGCCAGTTCTCGATCCGGCTGAACGGATCCGCCGGTCGGGCGGGTTTTGTGTCGCGAAGCGCTGAGCAGGCTTCGATGCCAAGGCCGAGGTCGGCGCAGAGCAAGACGAAATCCCGAAGGGTGCAGAGGTGGATGTTCGAGGTGGACCACCATGGTTCCGGCAGAGCCCCGGTCAGCGGCATCCGCCCATGGATGAGAAGGTCCATGCGGACTCGCCAGTGGCCGAAGTTCGGAAATGAAACGATCGCCCGGTTGGCGACGCGCAACAGCTCACCGAGCACGTAGCGGGGACGAAGCACCGCCTGAAGCGTCTGGGAGAGGACGGCGTAGTCGAAGGCCTGGGTGGGGAACTCTCCGAGGTCACGATCGGCGTCCCCCTGCATCACCGCCAGCCCCTGGGCCAGGCAGGCCGAAACGCCCTGCGGGCTTATTTCAATCCCCCGCCCGTCAACCTGGCTCTGACGGGTGAGCAGTTCGAGAAGGGCGCCCTCGCCGCAGCCGACGTCCAGCACGCGCGAACCTGGACGCACCAGCCGAAGAATCTCGTTGAAATCTTCCCTCGGGCGGCTGTCGATCACGGTCGATCCCACATCAGGGCGGCGGACCCGAGAAATCCTTCGAGGGCGGTGCGGAGAACCGGCTCGTCGAGGAGGAAGGCGTCATGGCCCTTATCGCTCTCGATTTCGACGAAGCTCGCCCTGGCGCCGGCGGCGTTCAGGCCGCGCACGATCGAGCGGCTTTCGCTGGTGGGGTAAAGCCAATCGGAGGTGAAGGAGAAAACGCAGAACCGCACTTGCCGCGCTTCGCGGAAGGCGTTGGCGAGCACTCCGCCGTGGGCCGCGGCAAGATCGAAATAGTCCATGGCCCGGGTGATGTAGAGATAGGAATTCGCATCGAATCGATCGACGAAAGTCGCGCCTTGGTGGCGCAGGTAGCTTTCGACCTGGAAGTCGGCGTCGAAGCCCCAGGAAAGCCCATCGCGCTGCAGCTCGCGGCCGAACTTGCGCTGAAGAGCCCCCTCGGAGAGATAGGTGATGTGGGCGGCCATCCTGGCGACGGCGAGGCCCTTCTCGGGCCGCACGCCAAGTGTGGCATAGGCGCCGCCTCGCCACTGGGGATCGGCCATGATCGCCTGGCGACCGACCTCATGCAGGGCAATGTTCTGCGCGGAGTGTCGGCCCGCGGCGGCGATGCAGATGGCGGCGAACACCCGCCGTGGATAGTCGCTCGCCCATTGCAGGACCTGCATTCCGCCCATCGAGCCGCCGATCACCGCGAACAAACGCTCGATCCCGAGAGATTCAACGAGCATCGCCTGCGCCCGGACCATGTCGCCAATTGTGACTGCCGGAAACGAAAGGCCATAGGGTGCGCCAGTGGCCGGATCGGTGGAACCGGGGCCGGTGCTGCCCATGCATCCGCCGATGACGTTCGAGCAGATGATGAAGTGGCGGCGAGGATCCAGAGGCAGGCCCTCGCCGACCAGGCTGGACCACCAGCCCGCGCGACCGGTGAGCGGATGGCCCATCGCCACGTGCTGATCGCCGGTCAGGGCATGGCAGACCAGGATCGCGTTGGAGCGCTCGGCGTTGAGTGCGCCATAGGTCCGGTAGGCGATCTTCAGCTCTTCGAGTTTCGCGCCGCTATCCAGCGGCAACGCCGCGCCCGCGGCGAAAAGCCCGCCGGAGAGGGAATTCTCCACTCCGGGGCCAAATTCTCCGCCTTCGCCCATGGTCGCCTAGGACGGGCAAAGCCAGCCGCTGTCAACCGATCGACGCAGGCGCGCGCGCCGGCCCATCCGCGGACCCGATCCCGCCCTGAGCCTCTCGAGCGGCGATTTTCCCCGGCTCGCATGGTTTCGGTGCGGACCGGCAGGCGGTATGAGGCCAGCGCGGGAGACGATCCGAATGCGCCGACTGATCCTGTTCCGCCACGCCAAGGCCGAGGCCGGTCCTTCGGGGGGCGAGGACTTCGAACGGACCCTGACCGGCCGGGGACGGCGGGACGCCCTGGCCATGGGCCGGGTGCTGGCCGAGGAAGGGTTCGCGCCGGACCTGGCTCTGGTCTCCTCCGCGCTGCGCGCCACCCAGACCTGGGATGGGACGAGCATGGCCTTCAAAGAGGTCCGCATCGAGGTTCGCGACGTCCTGTACAATGCCTCGCCGCATTCGATCCTCCAGGAGATCCGGCGCGTCGCCGATGGGGCCCAGACCCTGATGACGATCGGTCACAATCCCGGCCTGCAGGAGCTCGCCGTCCGATTGTTGCAGGAGGGGTCCGGATCGGCGGCGGACGTTCGCCGGCTCGGGACGCAGTTCCCGCCAGCAACCGCGGTGGTGTTTCTGGTGGACGAGGCCGGGCGCTGTTCGCTCGAAGCTCTGTTGCTTCCTCAGCGACAAAGCGCCGATGGCCCCTAGCCGCGAGCAGGACGGTGTCCAGGCCAGAACGATCTACAAGATTCTCTCGCGCGCCGAGTGGCGGCAAGCCGTGGCCAAAGGACGCTTCGACGGATCGAACGCCGATCGGCGGGATGGTTTCATCCACTTCTCGATCGCCCGCCAGGTGAATGAAACGGCTCGACTTCATTTCAGCGGCCGAGCCGACCTTGTGCTGCTCGAGGTCCGCACGAGCGGCCTGGGCGCGAACCTGAAATGGGAACGCTCGCGCGGTGGCGAGCTGTTTCCGCACCTCTACGGGCCATTGTCGTGCGATCGGGTGGCGGAGGTTCGGGCCGCGCCGCTTGGCGATGACGGGCGACACGATCTGGGCGAGCTCGTCCCTTGAGCGTCATTCACGGCATGGCGGCCGCCGGCCTGCGCCTGATCGACCCCGAGGCCGCTCACGCCGTGACGCTCGCCGCTCTCAGGGCCGGCCTGGGGCCCAGGCGCGACACGCGGGGCGATCCGGTGCTGGCGACCACGCTGGGCGGTCTGGACCTGCCCAATCCCCTCGGCCTCGCCGCCGGGTTCGACAAGAACGCGCAGGTCTTCGCGCCGATGCTGCGCGCCGGGTTCGGCTTTGTGGAATGTGGCACGACAACGCCTCTGGCGCAGAGGGGCAATCCGCGGCCGAGGCTCTTTCGCCTTGGCGAGGACAAGGCCGTCATCAACCGCCTGGGCTTCAACAACGAGGGTGTCGAGGCGTTCCGCGCCCGCCTGGGGAACCGAGGGCGGGGCGTCGTCGGGGCGAACGTCGGACCGAACAGGGATTCGCCTGATCGGGTCGGCGACTACCTTTCGGCGGTGGGCGCCCTTTGGGGACTCTGCGACTATTTCACCATCAACGTCTCCTCGCCCAACACCCCTGGGTTGCGGGCTCTGCAGAGCGGGGGCGGACTCGAAGAGCTTCTGTGCGCGCTGCAGGGAGTGCGGGAGGGCCGCCCTGGTCCGGGCGTTCCCTTCTTCCTGAAGATAGCCCCGGATCTGGCGCCAGGCGAGATCGAGCGGATCGTCGCCGCCGCCATGAAGCACCGGTTCGATGGTCTGGTCGTCGCCAACACCACCTCGGCCCGGCCAGGTGGATTGCGCTCGGGTCATCGCGGCCAAGCCGGCGGTCTCTCCGGCGAGCCTCTGGCGGCGGCCGCAACCCTCGCCCTGCGGATCGCCTGGGAAGCCGCGGCGGGCAGGCTCGCCATGATCGGCGTCGGCGGAATCGCCTCCGGCGCCGGCGCCTACGCCAGGATCAGGGCCGGCGCCGGCGCGGTGCAGCTCTATTCGGCCCTCGTCTATCGCGGACCTGGCCTCGTCGGCGCGATCCTCGGCGATCTGGCGCAACGGTTGCGGGCCGACGGTTTCTCGCGCGTGGCGCAGGCCGTCGGCGCGAGATGAGGCCCGCGCCGCGTCCCCCCGGTTCGCGTTGCCGGCGGGAGCATCGCCCAGGAGCGCCGCCGTCGTGCGGCGCCGGGCCGTTCATTGCCCCGCCGTCATCGCTGAAGTAACGGGAAAGCCATGGCGGACGCCGCGCCCCAGCTGCCCTCGTCGACAGTGGAACGCCGATTTTTCTGGCCAGGCGGCCTGTCGAGCCGTCTTCTGGTGCTGACCGTTCTCATCGTCGCCTTCGCCAACCTGCTGATCCTGCCTCCGAACCTCGCCGCGTTCGAGGAGCGCTGGTTGCTCGACCGCCTGCGAGCGGCCGAGCTTGCGACGCTCGTCGAAGAGACCGCGCCCAACGGCGTGGTCACCGAGCGGGTTTCGGAAAAGCTCCTGGCGAGTGCGGAGGTCGTCTCCGTCGCCCTGCAGGTGGAGGGGGAGCGGCGGTTGATCCTTCAGGCCCCAAGACTGAAGCGAACGCCATACTTGGTCGATCTGCGCCACCAGAATCCGATGTCATGGCTCGCCCCGTTCGAGACCCTCGCGGGAGGTGGGGATCGGATGGTCCGGGTGATGGCGCAACCCCGCTTCCGACCCGGAGAATTCGTCGAGATCGTCGCTCCCGACGGCCCGCTGAAGAAGGAGCTCCTTGCCCAGCTCGGACGTCTCCTGGAGATCGCGGTCTTCACCTCGGTCATGGCCGGCGGCGTGGTCTATCTGTCGCTCAATCTGTTCCTGGTGCGGCCGATGCAGCGCATCACCCGCTCGATGGAGCGCTTTCGCGCCAATCCCGAGGATCCGCGGGCCCACCTGGCGCCGTCCGGCCGTCACGATGAGATCGGTCGCGCCGAGAGTGAGCTTGACCGGATGCAGGCCGACCTGCGCGCCGCCCTGAGCTCGCGGGCGCGGCTCGCGGCGCTTGGCGAGGCGGTGGCCAAGATCAATCACGATCTGCGGAACATGCTGACCAGCGCCCAGATCGCCTCCGAGCGCATGGCCCAGTCCGGCGACCCCAAGGTCACTCAGGCCCTGCCGAGGCTGGAGCGGGCCCTCGACCGGGCGATCACCCTTGCGTCCAATGTTCTTGCCTTCGGCAAGAGCGACGAACCTCCTCCGGAAAGGCGGCCGGTCGCGCTGCGGGCGGCCCTGGAGGCGGCGGCCGAGGATGCGGGACTGACGTCGGAGGGAGTCAGGCTTGAAACGGATGTCGCTCCGGACGCGCTCATCGACGCCGATCCCGAGCAGCTGCATAGAATCCTCGTCAATCTGCTGCGCAACGCCCGCGAAGCCATCGACGTTTCGGGGGCGGGCGAGGGCGCGGGCAAGATCGCCGCCACGTTGGTCCAACGCGATGCGATGAACGTCATCACCCTCGCCGATAGTGGGCCGGGACTTCCTGAGCGGGTCAGGGCCAATCTGTTCCAGCCATTCGTGGGCTCGGCCAGGCGCGGCGGCGCCGGGCTCGGCCTGGCGATCGCCCGGGAACTGGCCGAACTTCATGGCGGGACGCTCACTCTGGTGCAGAGCACCCACGACGGCGCGGTCTTCGAGCTTCGCCTGCCGATCGACCACGAGCGCTAGGCCCTCGCCGCCGCGACCGCCAGGGCGGCCTTCTTGGCCGTCTCCGCAGCCCCCTGGCCCGGCCGGTAGAGTTCCGCTCCCAGGGCGAACGCCCCGGCGCCCGCCTCGCGCCAGGCGGCGATGTCGCCTGGTCCGACCCCGCCGACCGCCCAGACCACCGCCCGTCCTGGCAAGACCGCCATCAACTGGCGAAGATAGCCGGGCCCCAGGCTTGCCGCCGGAAACAGCTTGAGATGCCTCGCTCCCGCCTCGAGCGCGGCGAACGCCTCGGTGGGGGTGGCGACGCCCGGCGCCGGCTCCATGCCGAGACGCAGGGCCATTTCGATCACCGGGCGCGACGTGATCGGTGAAACTACGAGCCGGCCGCCTGCATCCGCCACCTCCCGCGCCGCCTCCGCGGTGAGCACCGTGCCGCCGCCGATGACAAGCTGCTCACCCAACGCCCCGGCCAGGCGCGAAATGGTTTCAAGCGGCTGCGGCGAGCTCAGGGGAACCTCCACCACCCTGATTCCGGCCGCATGCAGAGCCTGGGCGGTCGCGAGGCACTCGCCCGGACGGATCCCGCGCAGTATGGCCACCACCGGGCAGAGGGCGATCGCCTCGTCGAGCGTCATTTCGACTCCCTGCAGTGCGGCGATGTCGCCGCCGCCGTGGCCCCTCTCGGCAAGGCCAATATCCCGCCGGCCCGTCCCAGGGAAAGGCCCGCGCCGGCAGGCGTCGCGACAATCCACGAAGCGTGACGGCGCCATGGACACGGACCCGGGCGGCGTGCCAGTTCGGATCATGAGCGGCGCGCGCCCCGGCCCACTGAACCTGATCACCGACGTTCCAGGACTGAAGGTCGGCAACGCCACGGATGCGGCTGTCCGAACCGGAGTCACCGTGGTCCTCCCCGACGAGCGGGCGGTGGCCGGCGTCGATGCCCGCGGCGGCGCGCCTGGAACGCGGGAGCTCGAAGCCCTGCGCAGCGAAAACCTGGTCGACGCCGTCGATGCGATCGTGCTTTCGGGCGGTTCCGTCTACGGCCTGGGCGCGGCCGACGCCGTGGCCTCCTGGCTCGGCGCCAGAGGCCGCGGCTACGGCCTGGTGCTCAGGCCCGGTGTTCCCCGCTCGCCGGTGGTTCCGGCTGCCATTCTGTTCGACCTCGCCAATGGCGGCGACAAGGCGTGGGGCGAAGCGCCGCCTTACGCCGCCCTCGGTCGCGAGGCGGTCAGGCTCGCCGCGGCGCGTTTCGAGCTGGGCGCGGCGGGCGCCGGAACCGGGGCCGCGGCCGGCGCCCTCAAGGGCGGGCTCGGCTCGGCCTCGGCGATCACGCCCGACGGGTGCAGCGTCGGCGCTCTCGCGGCGGTCAACAGTTTCGGCTCGGTCCTGGCCCCCGGCGGTCGCGCATTCTGGGCCGCCCCCTACGAGATCGACGAGGAGTTCGGCGGCCTTGCTCTGGGCTCGACCAGGGCCGGTCCAGACGATTGGGGCTTGGCCAAGCGTGATCCCCGCGCCGGGGAAAACACCACCATCGCCTGCGTCGCCACCGATGTCGCGCTCACGCCCGCCCAGGCGAAGCGGATGGCCATCATGGCCCAGGACGGACTGGCGCGCGCCGTCCGCCCCGCCCACGCGCCCTTCGATGGCGATGTCGTGTTCGCGATCTCCACGGGTCGTCTCCCACTGAGAGAACCGACCGATTTCCTTCTGGCGCGGTTGGGCGCCCTGGCCGCCGACTGCCTGGCGCGGGCCATAGCGCGCGGGGTCTATGAAGCCGTGGCTTGGCCAGGCGCGGAAATGCTCGCCTGGCGGGACCTGCGCTAGGCGCCGGCCGCCGAGGCTTCAGCCGCGCCAGGACCGCAGGCGCCGATACAGCCGATGGCCGGCGTATTCGACGCGCCCAAGCAGGGGTTTGGCGGCGCTCTGCAGGAGGCGAAGCTCCCGCATCGCCATTGCGTGGGTGTCGATGGTCGCGGTGATCGACGCCGAGTGGTGGCCCAGGGATCCCACGCAGGCGCCATCGAGAAACACCGCCGGGCCGGCGCCCAGCACCCTTCGATAGAATTCCACGTCGACGAGTTGGACCAGGTTGGGATCGAACCTGGGCCCGCGGCGGAACACGAAGGCGGCGGTTGGTCCAAGCCAGTTCAGGCTCGGCAGCATCCACAACGGCGCCCCGAGGGCCCGGGCCACGGCGTTGGCGGCGCGGAAGCGGGAGGGGCGCTCCACGCCTAGCACGAGCGTCCCGCCGATCACCGCCGGCAGCCTCTCGCGATCGATCCGATCCACCGCCCGCCGCAGGAATCGCCGGTCGATGAAGAACTCGTCGTGGTGCACCACCACGCACATCCGGCCCTGCGCCAGGTCGAGCCCGCGGTTCCAGTTGTCCACCGGGTTGCCGGACCTCGGACCGGCGAAGTACCGCAATGACGGAAAGAGGACCGCGAGGGCGGCCGTCAGATCCCTGACCGAAGTCGAATGCGAGTCGTCGCTGACGATGACCTCCAGCTCGATCTCCTCCTGCGACAGCGCCGAGAGAAGACAGCGCCCCAGCAGGTCGGGATTTTCGAATGCCGGGATGACACAGCTCGCTTCCATCGCGGCGGTCCTAGGCTCTGGATCGATCAACTGTCGCCGCGCCTGCGGCCACACCGGCCCCAGCCAGCCCCCCAGGCGCGGCCAGGACGCCGCAACAGAATGCGAAGAAGACCGCCATCGTCTCGGTTCGCAGCGGATAGTCGACCAGTGAATGGATGAGCACGATGGCGATCGAGACGCTTGCCGCGCGCGCCAGATCCGGGGGCGCATCGGGCTCGATCCAGACCGCCAGACAGGCGCGGGCGAACCAGGCCAGGAAGACGAGCATCGCCACGGCGGCTGGCCAGCCGGCCTCCAGCCACAGCTCCAGCCAGTCGTTGTGGGCGTGGTTGAAATATTGCGGTCCCACTCGTCGCAATGGCTCGGCGGCCCGGTACACCCGGTCAAACGAGCCGATCCCCGCGCCGAGCGGGAGATGGGCCTTGGCCAGGCTCGCCACGCTCGGCCAGGCCTCGAACCGGAACTCCGCCGGGGCGGCCCGGTCGAACCGCTGGGCGATCGGCGTCAGGCCGAAGAGCAGCACCGCGACCGCCGCCGCCGCGCTGGCCGCGGCCAGGGCCCTGCCGGCGGAGGTTCTCGGCCGTCGTCCCCGCGCGCGCCAGACGATCACCGCCGAGGCTGCCAGAGCCGGAGCGGCGAGGATGATTCCCGCCCGCGAGCGCACCACCCCCAGGCCGACGATCGCCAGCACGAAAAAGACGCCAACCACGGCCCGCCCGGCATTGCCGGCGCCCCTGCGTCCGGCCCCGGTGGCGACCACCGCGGCCACCGGCAGGAGGGCGAGCAGGAAGGAGGCCTGGTGATTGCGATTGGCGAAGAAGCCGACGAGCGATCCGTAGTTCGTGATCGCGTAGAGGTATGGACCGGCGTTTTGGGAAGCGGCGAGCTGCCCGGCGCCGAGCGCCAGGCTCGCGAGGCCGAGCACGCTCCACGCGCCGACCATCGTCCGCCGCTGGCCTTCCGAAAGGCGCATCGCGGCCAGAAACATGGCCGCCGGGGGCGCGAGGGCCAGCGCCGCGTCGAGCGTCTCGGAGGGCGCCAGGCTCAGAGGCCTCCAGGGCAGGGCCAGTCGGGCCGCCTCGAGGCTCGCGACCACCGGCCCGCTGCCCGGGAGGGCGGTCCACAGACTCGGCGGGAGCGGTACGAGCTGCAGCCACGGCAGAGCCAGCGCCAGGCACAGACTCGCCGTGGCCAGGGCGGGCCAGGTTCGCCGATCCTCCCGCGACGCGGGCGTGCGCAGGCAGACTGCCAGCAGCGGCAGACTGGCCAGCTCGACGGCGGCGACAAGCAGTGGATTGTCGTGGCTCGCCCCGCCCAGGAGGACAGACGCCACGACGACCAGGATCGCCGCGCCAAAGACGATCGGAACGCCCGGTCCTGGCGGGCGGCTCATCTCCGGCGCCCGGATGCTGCCGAGGCGAGCGATCGGATCGGTTCATTCATGGGCTCGGGCCGACAGCAGACCTCGCGGCGAGGATGGGATCCCCGCCGCACCCTATCAATCCCGGCCAGCCATGGGCAGTGGCTCGACCGGCGAGATCGGTGGCGATCGCCCGCGGCGACGGGTGGCCGAGCAGACGCCTCTCCCGCATCACAGCCTCTCGGCGGCGCCAGGGGATGCGCCTTGCATTCCACCGGCCCAGGCATCAAGAGAGGCGGCGCGCAATGACCGGCTTCGCACAGCGATTCTTGCAACTGGCCGGGGAGCGATCGCCCCTCTGCCTCGGGCTTGACCCCTCCGCCGAGCTGATCCGAGCCTGGGGCCTGGACGACGACGCCGAGGGTCTGCGGCGATTTTGCGAGATCTCGCTGGAGGCGGCCGGCGACCGGGTCGCCGCGTTCAAGCCGCAGTCGGCGTTCTTCGAGCGTTTCGGCCCTCGCGGCCTTGGCGAACTGGCCCGGGTGACGGCGCGCATTCGCGAACAGGGTGGGCTGAGCATCATCGACTGCAAGCGCGGCGACGTGGCTGAGACCATGAAGGGATACGCCGCGGCCATGCTGGGGCCGCAAAGCGCCTACGGCGGCGATGCCATGACGGTCACCGCCTACCTCGGGTTCGCCGCGCTCGAACCGGTGTTGAGCACGGCGGCGCGCTGTGGCGCAGGCGTGTTCGTGGTCGTCCGTTCGTCGAATCCAGATGGGCGGCGCCTGCAGGACGCCCTGCTCGCCAACGGACAGCGCGTTGCCGATGGCCTGGCCGATGAGATCACCGCCTTCAACGAGCCGCTCGACGGTGGCCTGGGGCCGATCGGCGCGGTGATCGGCGCGACCATCGACCGCGATGCCGCCACGACTCTGACGCGTCTTCCGCGTTCGCTCATCCTGGCGCCGGGCGTCGGCGCACAGGGCGCGAGCCTTGACGACATCCGCGCCAATTTCGGCGCCGCGGCTGGCCGCACCCTGCCTTCCGTGTCCCGCGCGATCCTGCGCCACGGGCCCGACCCGGCCGCCCTGCGCGAAGTCATCGACCGCTTCCGCGACCAGGCGTGGGCGATGGCGCAGGGCCGATCGGCCGTTCTGCAGCTCGCGCCGGGCTGAACCTGGGCCTCGGTTCGCCACGCCGGGATGGCTCGCCGCGATCGCGGTCCGCGCCCTCAGAAGGCGGCCGACACGTCCACGAACACCTTGCGCGCGGGTGAGAGATAGAAGGACTGGTCGCCGAACTCGCTGGCGGTGACGGGCCGGCGTTCGTTGGTCAAATTGCAGCCGTTGACGGCGACGGTGTACCGCCGCCAGCGATAGCCCAGACCGCCGTCGACGGTGACGTACGCGCCGGTCGACGCGGAGTTCGCCAGGTCGAGGAATCGCGGGCCGACGTAGCTGACCGTCGCAAAGCCGAACACGCCCTGCGGCGGGGAAAGGATCACTCCGAACGAGCTCAGAATGTGGGGCGAGAGTGTGAGTTGGTTGCCGGATGCGTCGATGTTGGCGCCGCCTTCGGCGGCGATGAAGTGGGTGAAACGCGCGTCGTGCCAGCTCACGGCGGCGGCGAGCGCCAGATCGGTGGCCACGCGCCATCGGCCTTCCGCCTCGACCCCCTCGAGGCGTTCGCCGCCCGCGTTCTGCAGGATGTGATCGCCGGCCGCGTCGGTGGTTGCAACGACGAGATTGCTGAAGTCGAGCAGAAACAAACCGCCTTCGTAGTCCACGCGGCCGCCCGCCAGCCGGCCCTTCGCGCCCGCCTCGAAGCTGCGCGCGATCTCCGGCTCGAGGATGTCGGGCGTATAGTCGGGACCAAAGTCGATCGCCGCGGGTTTGAAGGTGTCACGGGCGTCGGCGTAGAGCACGAGTTCGTCGGCCCCCGCGGTCCAGGCGCGGTAGCTCAGGGCCGCCATCGCCGAGATGCGGGTCACGTTGCGGAGGCGCTGGTCGAAGGAGTCGACGGCGGCGTCCAGTCCATCGAGGTGGGTGGAGCGCTTTCGCTCCTGGGTTTCGTTCAGCCGCAGACCGGCGTTCAGGTCGAGCCGGGAATCCAGCTTCCAGTCGAGCTGGGCGTACTGGCCGGCGAACAGACGGCGATCGAGAAGAGCGTTGATTTCGTCGACATGCAGATCGGTCGTGCGCGGCAGAGGGCCGCCCTGAAGGGCGGGGGCGTAGGCGCCATTGAGGCTCGCCTGCGCGGCCCGCCCGTACAACAGGTCGGCGCCCCACGTCAGGTCGGCGCCGCTCCAAAGCTCGCTCGCGATGTGGCTATCAACATAGTCGTCATCGATTTCGCGATGCTGGTTCTGGCTGTCGGCGGCGAGCAGATTGGGCCTCAGGAAACCCCGGATATCGGTGATCCTGGAATAGGCGATGGAGACGGTCGTCTCCCAGGGCCCCAGCGGCGTCTCGCGCGAATAGCCGAGGACGCCGTGGTAGCGGTTCTCGTCGATGCGGGCGTCAGCGGGATTGTAGTTGGCGTCCAGCGGCGTGAGGGTGGTCAGCGCCGTTCCAACCCGCACCACCGGGCTGGGCGGGACGGACCTAAGTGCGGCCAGGTCGAGGTCAAATCGCCACTCACCGCCCGCCAGCGGCCGGCTCGCTCGATAGAGAGCCCTCACGGCGCGGACACTCTCGCGCGGGTCCGAGAATCCATCGCGCCTGGCGTCCACGGCGATCGACTGCCGCATCTCGCCGATCTGCGGCAGGGTCATGGAGCCGTCGGCGCGCCATGAGCCGAGCCCGCCATAGCCCGCCTCGATCCGGTTCGCGGCCGCGCTTGCCGGATAGTGAATGACCTGGATGACGCCGACGAAGGATGTCGCTCCATACAGCACCGGCGCCGAACCCTTGAGAACCTCGATGCGCTCCACGTCGGTGAGATCGAGGGCGGCGGTCGCGGGGTTGAAGGCGCCGCCCCACGGGACGCCGTCGACCACCAGCAGGAAGGCGTCGAACTCGTGCAAGCCCCAGAAGGACGGGACGGCGCCGGCTGGGCCCGCGTCGCCGCCCGAGGGCGCCTCGACCCCGGCGACCAGGGCCAGCGCGGTGCGCAGGTCGGTGATGTGGCGGGCTCTGAGGTCGTCGCCGTGAAGAACTGTGATGTAGACAGGCACGCGATCAGCGGCTTCCGGCGCCCGGGTCGCCGTCACTTCGACTTCCCCCACAGCCGACGCGGCGTCGGCCGCAGTGGCCGGCGTTCGGGCGCCCGCCGCCCAGGTGAGCGCGATGATCGCCGCCCGCCGCGCCGCCGCCTTCGCCCGGCGTCGGTCGCGGCGAACCGCGACCCCGCCGCTGGTCGCGCCGTCGCGGCGGTCCCCGAGCAGATCAGGCTCGGCCAGGGAACCCCCGATCATCCCGGGCATTTGGGCTAAACGAGACATTAACCAACTCGCGTGTGTTATCGCCGTGAGCCGCCCCGTATCGCCTTCAGGATTTTGACGCCATGCACGTTATCGCCAAGTCTCTACTCGCCCTTGCCGTGGTCCTGTCGTTGAGCGCATGCGCCTCTGGACCAGGCTGGCGCGCCTGTCCGCCGGGCTCCCATCTGGGACCCTACGGACGCCACTGCCTGCCGAACTGAGCCTCCCGAAACTCGCCGTCGAAGCCTGACCAGTCCAGCGCTGGTCAGGACCGGAGGGATCCTCGCAGCTGATCGCTGCGCGGCGCCCGCACGTCTTGGCTGGGAAACTGGCGCGCTCGGAGCGATTCGAACGCCCGACCCCCAGATTCGTAGTCTGGTGCTCTATCCAGCTGAGCTACGAGCGCGCGCCGCCCTTGTCCGGCGAGGCGGCGGAACCTAGTCGGCGGCGTCCCAAACTGCAAGCGGAGCCGGCGCGGCCCTTCCGCGGTCAGCGGGACGCGGCCGGAGCCCCGCGCTCGGCGTGGGCGGCGAGAAAGTCCAGTCGGTCCTTGCGGAAGTCGGCGGTGGGCGTCGGCCCGTCGGGACCGAAGACCATGACCGTCTGGTCGGCGGCGGTGAATCTGGGCCACGGAGCGCCGCCGGCGCTGTCGGGCGTGGAGGTCGCCACGAATCTGGCCCAGTAGGCGTTGATGGCGGTCCCGAGCCTGCGATCCTCGGCGGTCGCCGCCGGGATCGTCATTGGCCCATAGGAGAAGGGGGCCGCCGGAAGATTGTCGAAGGCGTACATGACCTCGGCCCCATGGGCTGCGCCCGGCGTCGAAGCGCGCTGCGCCTGAGGGACGTAGGCGAAGTGGTAGACGAACACCGCCTGGCCATCCCGGGTCAGGGCGAGCGCCAGGAATCGGTCCGGCTCGGTGACCGCCGCGTCGGTGGTGACGTCGGTGGCGACCTTGCCGAGGTTGGCGGGCCCGCCGTAGAGTTCGACCAGCCGCGCCCGCTCGGCCCCGGCCTGGGCCAGGGTGAGTTCGGGATCCTTCGCGACGTCGGGAAAGAGGCTCGCTTCCCAGCTGTTGCCGCCCACCAGGAAGGGGACCCGCGCCTCGCGTCCGGCCGCGAACGCCGCGGAGATCGTCTCGGGGACGACCTTGCCGTCGATCATCGGCGCGGGAATTTCTGGGTCCGCTAGTCCAGACGGCGTAGCGTTGAGTCTGTCGGCCGGCAGCGCGCGCAATGCACTGGCGGCGACCGCATCGTCGCCCTTGACCCCCAGCGCCTGCGCGATGCGCGCACCGATGGCTTCACCTGAGTTCGGCCCGCCGCGGATCGGCGCCCCGACGATGCGCCCGAAACCGGATTCGGAAATGGCCTTTGCGAACAAGCCGCGAGCCAACGGCGAGGTCATAAGGTAGTTGACCGAAATCCCACCGGAGCTCTCGCCGGAGACAGTCACGTTGGCAGGGTCGCCGCCGAAGGGCGCGATGTTGGCCCGGACCCACTTGAGGGCGGCGATCTGGTCCATCAGCCCATAGTTCGCCAGCGGTCCGTCATGATCGGTGGCGGCCAGGGCGGGGTGGGCGAAGAAGCCGAAGCGGCCCAGTCGATAGTTGATCGTCACCAGGACGACGCCGTGCTCGGCAAAGTGAGTCCCGTCGTAGAAAGGCATGGCGCCAGACCCCCAGACGAAGGCGCCGCCATGGATCCAGACCATCACCGGGGCCCTTTCGCCCGGCGCCAGATTGGCCGGCGTCCAGATATTGAGGCTCAGGCAGTCCTCGCTCATGCTCTGCGTCGCCTGCGCCGGCTGCATGCACGCGGGCCCGAACGTGTCCGCCTTGCGGCTGCCGGTCCACGCGAGCGGTGCCTGTGGCGGTCGCCAGCGCAGGGCGCCAACCGGCGGCGCGGCGTAGGGAATGTCCTTGAAGCTGACCACGTCGCCCGATTGCACGCCCTCGAGCAGGCCCTGGCCGATCCTGACCACGTCCGGCGCCCCTTGCGCGCCGCCTGCGCAGAGGGTCATCGCCAGGGCGCCCGCCGCGGCCTGTCCGCAGGCCGATGAATTCCGCATTGGAAAATGCTCTCCGCTCGGTGGCGCCCTGACCCTCCCCGAGCTTAGGCGGCGGCGGCGCCAGTGAGAAGCGCCGACTGGCGGACATAGGCTGTCAGCCCGGCGACCAGATGATCGAACATCAGGCGCATGCGGTGAACGGCCTTGAGATCCTCGTGCATCGCGACCCAGACCTCGAGCTCGAAGGCGAACGCGTCTCGCAGCACCGGCTGCAGCTCCCCGGAGCGGTCGGCGATCACCGGCTGGCACGCGCAAAGGCCAAATCCGGCGCGCAGGGCGGCGAGCTGGGCGAGGTCGCTGTCGGTTCGAAGGGCGAAGAGATCGCGGGTGAGCTCCATCCCCAGGCCCCTGGCGATGGCGGTCGGCGGCGCGATGCGATCGAAGCCGATGACGCTGTGGCCAGCCAGATCCGCGAGGCTGGCTGGAGCTCCGTGGCGGGCGAGATAGGTCTTGTGCGCATAGAGGGCCAGGCGGACCGATCCGATCCTGCGCGCGAGCAGGGCGCTCTGCGTCGGGCGGGCCATGCGCACGGCGATGTCGGCGTCGCGGCGCAGCAGATCCTCCTGCTCATTGGTCAGCGCCAGTTCGATATCGACGCCGGGGTGAAGTTCGCGAAAGCCGGCCAGCATCGCCGGCAGCACTTCGGCGCCGACAAGCTCGCTGGCCGTCAGGCGCACCGTGCCTCGCACCTCCCCGGCGCCCCCAGAGGCCGTCCGCACGAGGGCCTGCGCCGCCGCCGCCATCACCTCGGCGTGCGGGCGCAGCGCCAGGGCCGCCTCGGTCGGACGCAGCCCTCCGGGCGAGCGCGTGAACAGGACCGCGTCCAGTTCCCGTTCGAGGGCTTCGATGTGGCGGCCGACGGTGGGTTGGCTCAGCCCCAGACTCCGTGCGGCCGCCGACAGGCTCCCGGCGCCGACGACCGCCAGGAACGAACGGTAGAGTTCCCAGGATGGATTTCGCGTGCTCATACGAAATCGCATAGCCGAAAAACAACATTAGGCAATTTACGAATATCTCGAAAGACGGTCCGTTGCGTGCCAACGCGGAGATCGACATGACCCAAGTCACGGAAAAAACGGCTCTCATCATTGGCGCCACGGGCTCGTTCGGGGCCCACGCGGCGATCGCCCTGCTGAAGCGCGGCTGGCGGATTCGCGGCCTGACCCGCGACCCGGCGGCCGCGGCGATCAAGGCGGGCGCCTCGACGCCCATCGAGTGGTTCAAGGGTGACGCCATGTCGCCCGGCGATGTCGCCCGCGCCAGCCGCGGCGTCGACCTCATCGTCCATGCGGCCAATCCCCCCGGCTATCGCAACTGGAAGGGCCTGGCCTGGCCGATGCTCGAGGCGACGATCGCCGCCGCTGTCAGCGAGGGTGCGCGCATCGTCCTGCCGGGCAACGTCTACAACTTCGCCCCCGACGCCGGGCCGGCGATCGTCGAGAACGCGCCGCAATCGCCGGCCACGCGCAAGGGCGCGATCCGCGTCGAGATGGAGGATCGGCTGCGGGAGGCGACCCGGCGCGGCGCCAAGGCGCTGATCCTGCGCGCCGGCGACTTCTTCGGACCGGCGGCGCCCAACAGCGCCCTCGCCTGGCTCGTCCGCCGTCGGGGCGCCCGGGTGTCGTCGGTCCTGGCCTCCGGCCCGCGCGACGTCGGCCACGCCTTCGCCTACCTCCCCGATCTCGCCGAGACCCTGGGACGGATCCTGGAGCGGGAGCGGGAACTGGCCGACTATGAAGTCTTCCATTTCGCCGGTCATTGGCTGGAGAGCGGCGATGCCCTCGCCGCTTCGATCCGCCGCGTGACCGGCCAGCCGAAGATGCCGTTGCGCCCGTTTCCCTGGGTCCTGGTCGCGGCCCTCTCGCCGTTCGTCGAAACCTTCCGCGAGCTGCTCGAGATGCGCTACCTCTCTCGCCGGCCGATCGGCCTGAGCAACCGCAAGCTTGTCGCGTTCCTGGGCGCCGAGCCGAACACGCCGCTCGATCGCGCCGTGGCGGCCACGCTCTGCGACATGGGGTGCCTCTGCGAGGACCGCTCCGGCCGGGTCGAGATGGCCGCGGGGGCGCTGGCCGCGGCCTGACCGCCGCCGCTGTCTGGACGCCGGGGGCCGCCGAACCCTAGATAGGCCTCATGGACGGTCGCACCCTCTATGACAAGATCTGGGACGCCCATGTCGTCTCGGCGGCCGGCGAGGGCGAGGCGATCCTCTATGTCGACCTGCACCTCATTCATGAGGTGACGACTCCCCAGGCCTTCGCCGGCCTCGAGGCCGCCGGGCGCCGGGTTCGGCGGCCCGGCCTCACCCTGGCGGTCGCCGATCACAACGTGCCGACAATCGGCCAGGCGCTCGGCGTCGCCGCGGTCGCCGACCAGCAGGCGCGGCTGCAGCTGCAGACCCTGGCCCGCAACGTCGCCGAGCACGGAATCGAATTCTTCGCCATGGGCGATGCGCGCAATGGCATTGTCCATGTGGTCGGTCCCGAGCAGGGCCGCACCCAGCCGGGGATGACGATCGTCTGCGGCGATTCCCACACCTCCACTCATGGCGCCTTCGGCGCGCTCGCGCAGGGGATCGGCACGTCCGAGGTCGAGCACGTGCTGGCGACCCAGACGCTGCGGCAGCGAAAATCGAAGAACATGCGCGTCGTCTTCAGCGGGGCGCCCGGCCCGGGCGTGGGGCCCAAGGACTTCGCCCTGACGTTGATCGCCAGGATCGGGACCGCCGGGGCGACCGGCCATGTGATCGAATTCGCCGGCGATGCGGTCCGCGCGCTCTCGATGGAAGAGCGGATGACGCTCTGCAACATGAGCATCGAAGCGGGCGCGCGGGCCGGACTGGTGGCGCCGGACGAAATCACCTTCGCCTACCTCGAGATGCGCCCCGCCTCTCCGAAGGGCGGCGCCTGGGACGCGGCCCTCGCCCAGTGGCGAAAGCTCGCTTCGGATTGCGGCGCGCTGTTCGACGTGGAGGTCGCCATCGACGTGTCGGCCATTGCCCCCACTCTCACCTGGGGGACCAGTCCGCAGGACGTGGTCGAGGTCACCGGACGGGTACCCGATCCGGCGGACTTCACCGAACCGCGGGCGGCCGAGATCCGCCGCGCCCTGGCCTATATGGATCTGGCCCCGGGCCAGAGGATCGACGAGGCGGCCATCGACAAGGTGTTCATCGGCTCGTGCACCAACGGCCGGATCGAGGACCTGCGATCGGCCGCGGGCATCGTCGCCGGCCGGCGCGTGGCGGCGCACGTCGTAGCGCTGGTCGTCCCGGGCTCCGGACTCGTGAAACGGCAGGCTGAAGCCGAAGGTCTCGACCGGATCTTCATTGACGCCGGCTTCGACTGGCGCGAGCCGGGCTGCTCGATGTGCCTGGGCATGAATCCCGACCGGCTGGAGAGCGGCGAGCGTTGCGCCTCCACTTCCAACCGCAACTTCGAGGGCCGCCAGGGACGGGGCGGCCGCACCCACCTGATGAGCCCGGCGATGGCCGCCGCCGCCGCAATCGCCGGCCATATCGTCGATGTGAGGACGCTGGCGTGATCGAGGCCTTGAGCCGTGTGACCGTGGCCGTCGCCGACCTTGATCTCGCCGCCTCCGCCTATGAGGCTCTTCTGGGTCGGCCCGGCGCGCGCCACGAAGCGCAGGGCGGCGCGCGCCACGCCTTGTTCCAGCTTTCGAACATGGCGCTGGACCTCATCCAGCCGGACGGGGTCGGATCGAGCGGAGAGCAGGCGCGGGCGCGGCTGGCGGCGGCGGGCGAGGGATTGTGGAGTCTGGTCTTCGCCGTCTCGGACCTCGCCGAAGCCCGCCGGATGCTCGGCCGCCGCGGGGCGCCCGCGAGCGATCCGGGGGAGGGCGCGGCCCCCGGCGCGCGCGATTGCGCGATGATTGACCCGCAGGCGACCCATGGCGTTTCCATCGCCCTGACCCAGACGCAGGCGCCGTGCCGGTCACGACCCGCCTTCGCCGCCGACGAGGTCCATGGCCTCGATCATGTGGTGATCCGCACCACCAACCCCGATCGGGCCCTGGCCCTCTACGCCGCGCGCCTTGGGCTCGATTTCAGACTGGACCGGTCGAACAGGCAATGGGGCTCGCGGCTGATGTTCTTCCGCTGCGGAGACTGCGTGATCGAGGTCGGCGCCGCACTGGACGTCCCGGTGTCCGCCGCGCCGGACCAGCTCTCCGGTCTGGCCTGGAGGGTCCGCGACCCCGACGGCGCGCACGAGCGCATGGCGTCCGCCCGCCTCGACGTGTCCGCGGTCCGGCCTGGTCGAAAGCCAGGGACCCGGGTCTTCACCGTCCGCTCAGGGATCGCCGGAGGTCCGGCTCTGGTGATCGGGGGAAGCGACTGATGCGGGCCTTCACCATCCTGGCCGCCACCGCGGTCCCTCTCGATCTGGCCAACATCGACACCGATCAGATCATCCCCAAGCAGTTCCTCAAGACCATCGACCGGGACGGCCTCGCCCAGGGCCTGTTTTACGATCTCCGCTTCGCCGCGGACGGCGCGGAGAGGCGCGACTTCGTGCTCAACGATCCCCGCTACAAGGGCGTCGGCATTCTCATCGCCGGCGACAATTTCGGCTGTGGATCGAGCCGCGAGCACGCGCCCTGGGCGCTGATGGACTTCGGCATAAGCTGCGTGGTGGCGACGAGTTTCGCCGACATCTTCCACGACAACTGTTTCCAGAACGGGCTGCTGCCCATTGTCCTTGGCGAGGAGGAGGTTCGCGCCCTGATGGGCGAAGCCAGGGGCGGAAACCACGTCTTTGCGGTGGATCTGGCGGCCCAGACCATCACGGCGCCTTCCGGACGGTCCTTCGCCTTCGAAATCACCCCCGACCGCAAACGCAGGATGTTGCAGGGCCTCGATTCCATCGGCGAGACCCTTCAGGCGGCGGACGCCATCGAGGACTACGAGCAGCAGCGGGCGGTCGCCGAACCCTGGCGGGAGATTCCATGACCCTGATTGTCGCCGGGACCGTGCGCGCGCCGCCCGGCCATATCGCCCGGCTCAGGGCGCCGATGCTGGAGATGGTCAGCGCCACCCGCGCCGAGGACGGCTGTATCGAATACGCCTATGCCGAGGACCTCCTCGAGCCGGGGCTCATCAGGGTCGTCGAGATCTGGCGCGACGAGGCCGCGCTGGGCTCGCACTTTCGCAGCGCGCATATGGCCCGCTGGCGCGAGGCGTGGCCCAGCTTCGAGGTGACCGACCGGCGCCTGAGCCTCTTCCGGGTCACGCAACAACGCCCGCTCTGAGAGACGAGGCCCGCGCCCCGATGCCAACCCTGCTTCTCCTTCCTGGCGACGGCATCGGGCCCGAAGTCATCGCCGAGGTTCGCCGCGTGGCGAGCGTGGTCGCGGCCGATCTCGATCTCCAGGAACGGGCCTTCGGCGGCGCCAGTTTCGAGGCCCACGGCGCCCCCCTCACCGACGAGACCCTTGCCCTCGCCAGGGCGTGTGACGCGGTGCTGCTGGGCGCGGTGGGCGGCCCGCGATGGGCCGACGCGCCGCGCCGTCTGCGGCCCGAGGCCGGGCTGCTGGGGCTGCGCGCCGGGATGGGCGTGTTCGCCAATCTGCGTCCGGCGGTCTGTTTTGCGCCCCTGGTCGAGGCGTCGAGCCTCAAACGCGAGGTCGTCGAGGGTCTGGACATCATGATCGTCCGCGAGCTGACCGGCGGGGTCTATTTCGGCCAGCCGCGCGGCATCGAGACCCTGCCGGACGGCCGGCGTCGCGGCGTCGACACCCAGGTCTACACCGACTCCGAGATCGAAAGGGTGGCGCGCGTGGCCTTCCTGCTGGCGCGTGACCGGCGCGGCAAGGTGACTTCCTGCGAGAAGTCGAATGTCATGGAGACCGGCCTTCTGTGGCGGGAGGTCGTCACCGCGCTGCATCGCAGGGGCTTCGCCGACGTCGAACTCGAACACATGCTCGCCGACACCGCCGCGATGCAGCTGGTCAAGGCGCCCAGGCAGTTCGATGTGATCCTCACCGACAATCTCTTTGGCGACCTGCTCTCGGACGAGGCGGCGGAGCTCACCGGCTCGATGGGCATGCTGCCCTCAGCCGCCCTGGGGGCGCCGGGGACGCCCGGCCTCTTTGAACCGGTCCACGGTTCCGCGCCGGACATCGCCGGCGCAAATCTAGCCAATCCACTGGCGGCGATTCTTTCCTTCGAAATGGCCCTGCGTTGGTCCCTGAACCGGCCCGCCGTCGCCGACGGTCTGCGCGGCGCGGTCGAGAAGGCTCTGGCGGACGGGGCGCGGACCGCCGATCTCGGCGGCAGCCTCTCGACCTCCCAGATGGGCGATGCCGTGATCGAAGCCTTGCGCCGCTGAGGGGTCCGACGCGCGAGCTCGCCTCAGGCCAGCGTCCGACCGGTGAGGCGCTCGAGGATCCGCAGCGGCGAGAGGGCTTGGTCGCCCATCGCCGCCACCGGGAGATAGAAGGTCTGCTCCAGGGCGTAGCGCCCCGCCAGGGCGGCGTGGACCACCTGGTCGGTGAAGACGATCCAACTGGTCCCGGCGGCGAAGGCGATCTCCCGGCGCGGCGCGGTCGTCTGATAGCGCGCGTCCAGCTTGGCATTGTCGTGCAGCCCCAGCATCAGGAAATCGTAGGCCGAGCGTCTGCTTCTGGTGATGCCCAGCCTCGCCAGGGCCCATGCCTCGCCCGGGAAGGGCGAGCGCACGACCGCCGCCCAGCGGCGCGCGTATGCCTCGAACGGCTCGCCGACATTCCACACCCGCGGTTCTCCATCGGGGTTGATGTTCGAGAACACCCGGAGAATCCGCCGTCCGCGCGTGGGCTGCGACGCAAAGGCGTCGACGTGCATGCGCCGGTCGTCCTTGCGCGGACTGGACGGCGCCTCATCGGCGTCGCGGGAGCGAAAGCTCGTGCGACCGCGCTCCAGAGTCTGCAGGTAGCGCGGCGCAACCTCCGCGACGAGAGCTTCGGCCCAGTCGGCGTAGCGCCTCATCAGGGCGGCGAGCCGCTCGGCCGCCGGGCCCTCGCAGGCCGCGCCGCGCAACTGCTCGCCCGAGGCCGAAAGGCTGACGTTCTTGGCGCGAGGATCGGCGTGCGCCGCAGTCAGCAGTTCCGATTCCTCGGGCGTAAGTCTGAACGGCCGGTCCGCCATGTGCAGGAGGCCGTCGGCTTCCAGGCGTCGAGCCGCATCGTCCCCGATCGCAAGATTGGCCTGGTCGTCCATGGCGATCCCTCGCGCCAGCGGCCGCACATGTTCATGGACCCTTTGCCGGGCCGCATGAACGACGCCCGCTGAGTTCGGCGATCAGTCCTTGCCGGCGCCGCCGGTCCGGGACTGCTCCTCCCGTTCCTTCTGCTCGCGTTTGGCGGCGGCCTTCTCCGCCGCCTTCGCGGCTTTCAGCCGTTCTCGCTCGAGGCGCTCGAATTGATAGTTGGGTTTGCGCGGCATGATTTCCTTCTCGTTGACCTTGGACGTCGAACGCGGTCCCGTCCATCGCCGATCCGCACGCCTTTTGCAAAGCGCTTCGCGAGCGACGCCCGGCTCCTTGCCCCAGGCGACAACACCGTGTCGCCGCGAGGCGCACGACGAAGCCCGCGGCTCGCGACTTGTCGGCGGCGGCCGGCGGGCGTAGGTGAGCCCGCCTTACGGTCAAGGGAGAGCAGGTCAATGGGATATCGGGTCGCAGTGGTGGGCGCGACCGGCGCGGTGGGGCGGGAGATGCTCAACATCCTCGAGGAGCTGGAGTTTCCCATCGAGCAGATCCACGCCATAGCCTCGCGCAACTCCCTGGGAGTCGAGGTCGGCTGGAAGGCCGGGGTGGTGAAATGCCAGGACGTCGAGCAGTTCGACTTCTCCCGGGTCGATGTGGTCCTGATGAGCGTCGACAGCGCCTTCTCCCGGAAATGGGCCGAGAGGATCGGCGCGGCCGGGCCGATCGTCATCGACAATTCGTCGGCATGGCGGATGGACCCCGACGTTCCGCTGATCGTCCCGGAGGTCAATGCGGCGGCGATCGATCTGGCCCGCCGCAAGAACATCGTCGCCAATCCCAACTGCTCCACCGCCCAATTGCTCGTCGCCCTGAAGCCCTTGCATGACGCTGCGAGGATCAGGCGCGCGGTGGTCGCGACCTACCAGTCGGTCTCGGGCGCCGGCCGCGAAGGCATGGACGAGCTCTGGACCCAGACCAAGAACGTGTTCGTCCTGGGCCCCTCCGAACCGAAGGTCTTCGCCAAACAGATCGCCTTCAATGTCATTCCGGCCATCGGCGAGATCGGCGACGACGGCTACACCGACGAGGAGGACAAGATGCGGCGCGAGACGCACAAGATCCTCGATCCGGATATCGCCCTCACCGTCACCTGCGTGCGCGTGCCGGTGATGGTCGGCCACTCGGAAGCCGTGAACCTCGAGTTCCATTCACCGCTGGACGAGAACGACGCGCGCGAAATCCTGCGCGAAGCGCCGGGCCTGGTGGTCATCGATCGGCGCGAGGCGGGCGGCTTCATGACGCCCAAGGAGGCCCAGGGGGAGTTTCCGGTCTATGTCTCGCGCATCCGCAACGATCCCACGGTCAAGCACGGGCTCTCGCTGTGGGTGGTTGCCGACAACCTGCGCAAGGGCGCGGCCCTCAACGCCGTACAGATCGCGCAGCTCCTGGCCGAACGCGGCATGATCGGGCGCAAAGTCCTGGCATGAGCCTGGCCCCGGCCGCCGGCGGCGCTTCCCGCCAGGCGGTGATGGCGGGGCTGGTGTGCTACATCCTGTGGGGGGCGATCCCGGTCCTCTTCATCGTTATCGGCAGGGCCGGCGGCAGCGCGTGGGAGATCCTGGGCCAGCGGGCGATGTGGTCGGCGCCGTGGGCGGCTCTGCTGGTCATCGCCGCCGGCCAGGGCGGCCAGGTCGTCGCCGCCTTCCGCAGGCCCAGGACCCTTGCCATGCTCGCGGCCTCGGCGGCATTCATTGGCGCGGGCTGGGCGGTCTATGTGTGGAGCGTCACCAATGGCCGCAATCTCGAAGCGAGCCTGGGCTACTACATCACGCCCCTGCTCAACATGGCCGCCGGGGCGGCGCTGTTCCGCGAACGCATCGACCGCTGGGGCGCCCTGGCCATCGCCCTGGCCGTGGTCGGCGTCGGTCTGCAGACCTGGGCGTTGGGCCACCCGCCGCTGATCTCCCTGTTCCTCGCCGGCACATTCTGGGCCTATGGCCTGATCCGCCGGCGGGTGGAGACCGACGCCCAGGCGGGCCTGATGGTCGAGTGCCTGCTCATGGCGCTGCCGGGAATCGCCTATGTGCTCTGGCTCCAGCACCAGGGCGGGGCGCTCTTCGGCCGCTCGCTGTCCGGCTCGCTGCTGATGGCGGTGACCGGGCCGGCGACCGTGGTTCCCCTGGCCCTGTTCGCGTGGACGGCGCGACGCCTGCCGTTCTCGACCCTGGGCTTCCTGCAGTTCATCGGCCCGACCATGGGCTTCGCGGTGGGGGTCGTGACCGGCGAGAGCCTGACCGCCCTGCGCATGGTCTCCTTCGTCTTCATCTGGGCCGGGGCGGCGCTGTTCGTCTTCGGCGCCTGGCGGGCAGGGCGGCGGCTGCGAAGCGCGGGCTAGACGGCCTCGAAAGGGCGCTCCCGCGGTCTCACCGCCGAGCGCTGCGCAATGATGGTTCAGGCGGGAGCCGCGAACCCTCTTGGGCCTCCAAGGTGCTAGTACCGATAGTGCTCCGGCTTGAACGGGCCCTGGAGTGGGACGCCGATATAGTCGGCCTGGTCCTTGGAGAGCTGGGTGAGCCTGGCCCCGAGCTTGTCGAGGTGGAGCATGGCGACCTTTTCGTCCAGGTGCTTGGGCAGGGTGTAGACCTTCGTCTGGTACGCCTTGGCGTTCGTCCAGAGCTCGATCTGGGCCAGGGTCTGGTTGGTGAAACTGGCGCTCATGACAAAGCTCGGATGGCCGGTGGCGTTGCCGAGGTTCACGAGGCGGCCTTCCGAAAGGACGATGATCTTCTTGCCATCGGGGAATTCCACATGGTGGACCTGAGGCTTGATCTCGTCCCACTTGAAGTTGCGCAGCCCCGAGATCTGAATCTCCGAATCGAAGTGGCCGATGTTGGCGACGATGGCGTTGTTCTTCATCGCGCGCATGTGGTCGACGGTGATGACGTCCTTGTTGCCGGTGGCGGTGACGAAGATGTCGGCGGTGGCGACGGCGTCCTCCAGGGTGCGGACCTCATAGCCTTCCATCGCCGCCTGCAAGGCGCAGATCGGGTCCACCTCGGTGACGATGACGCGCGCCCCGCCCTGGCGCAGGGAGGCGCTCGAGCCCTTGCCCACATCGCCGTAGCCGCAGACCACCGCGACCTTGCCGGCCAGCATCACGTCGGTGCCGCGGCGGATGGCGTCGACCAGACTCTCGCGACAGCCATAGAGATTGTCGAACTTCGACTTGGTGACGCTGTCGTTCACGTTGATCGCTGGGAAGGGCAGCTCGCCGCGCTCGGCCATCTGGTAAAGGCGATGGACGCCGGTGGTGGTCTCCTCCGACACGCCCTTGATGGCGGCGCGAATCCCCGAATAGAACCCGGGCTTCTCTCTCAGGTATCGCTTCATGACCGCGAAGAGGGCCTCCTCTTCCTCGTTGTTCGGCCGGTCGAGAATGGAGGGATCCTTCTCGGCCTTTGGTCCAAGGACGGTGAGCAGGGTGGCGTCGCCGCCGTCATCGAGGATCAGGTTCGGATAACCGCCTTCGGCCCACTCGAAGATCCTGTGGGCGTACTCCCAGTATTCCGTCAGCGTCTCGCCCTTGATGGCGAAGACCGGGGTGCCTGTGACGGCGATGGCGGCCGCCGCATGGTCCTGGGTCGAGAAGATGTTGCACGAAGCCCAGCGCACGTGCGCTCCCAGGGCCTGGAGTGTCTCGATGAGGACCGCGGTCTGGATCGTCATGTGCAGGGAACCGGCTATTCGCGCGCCCTTCAGGGGTCTGTCCTTGGCGAACTCGGCGCGGATCGCCATCAGACCGGGCATCTCGGTTTCCGCGATCTCGACTTCCTTGCGACCCCAGGGGGCCAGGGCGATGTCCTTGACGATGTAATCGGCCATGAAGTCGGGCTCCTGTGTTCGAGGCGCCCGCTCTATAGCCGCGCATTTCCCTGATCGCAACAATGATATAAGGATATCTTTATATCTCTTGGCGAGCCGCGACTCCCGACGGTCCTGCGGACTTCCGATGGTCGTGAGAGCCGCTGTTAAGAGGTCTTTCGTGCCCTGAGCTCATAGTGAATCCAATCTTTCGGGTCAGGTGGTGAAATGGCGGAGGACTTCTGGACCCATCAACCGCTCGGCGAAGAGGGGGCGGGGGCCCCCAACTGGGCGGTGCTCGCCGAACAGGTCGCCGGCCTCGGCTATTGGCGCCTCGACGTCGCGACACGGGCGATCGCCTGGTCCGACGGACTGTTCGCACTCTATGGTCTGAGGGTCGGCCAGCTGCCCGATCTCGACTCGGCGATGGCCGCGATCCATCCCGAGGACAGTGAACGCGCGAATCGACTTCTCGAAACGGCGATGCGGCTGGGCGAGGACTATACCGATCAGGTCCGACTGATGCGGGCGGACGGATCGTGGCGAGTCCTGATGAATCGCTCGATGTGCAAGCGAGACAGCGCAGGCGCCGTGACGACCGTCTTTGGCGTGGTCATGGATGTCACGGACATGGAACTCGCGAACGACGCACTGCGCGCGAGCGAAGCCCGCTATCGCCTCATGGCCGAGAACGGCAACGACTTGATCGTCCAGATCGATCTTGGCGGCCGGATCACCTACATCTCGCCCGCCGCCCAATCGGTCACCGGTTTCGCACCCGAGGAACTGATTGGCCGCCCTGTCGGCGAATTCGTCGATCCCGAAGACAAGGCGGGCCTCGACCTGGCCGTCCAGGAGTCCTTCGAGCAGCCCGGCCGCCGGGCTCGATGTGTCGAATACCGGGTCCGGCACAAGGACGGTCGCGTTCTGTGGCTGGAAGCGCGGCCCACGCCACTCCTGGATGCGCGGTCCGGGAAGGCGGTCGGCATCACCGATGTCGTCCGCGACATCACCGAACGCAAGGCGCTGGAAGCCGAACTGCTCGCCAAGTGCGACGAGGCCGAGGCGGCTAGCCGCGCGAAGGCCGAGTTCCTTGCGAACATGAGCCACGAGATTCGCACGCCTTTGACCGCGATCATGGGATTCTCTGGGCTGCTCAGTGGTCTTGGCGACCTGCCCGGCGATGCCAGCGCTTACGTTCGGCGGATATGCACCGCCGGTGAGCAACTCCTCGGCGTGGTCAACGATGTGCTGGATTTCTCGAGGCTTGACGCTGGTCAGGTCGAACTCAATCCGCAGCCGCTGGATCCAGCCGCCTTCCTGGCCGAGACCCTCGATCTCCTTGGCGGCCAAGCCGAAGCCAAGGGCCTCAGGCTCGAGGGCCGTGTCGCCCCCGGCACGCCGCGGTGGGTGTCTTTGGACGGGGGCCGAGTCCGCCAGGTGCTTCTCAATCTCGTCGGCAACGCCATCAAGTTTACACCGTCCGGTTCGGTCACAGTGACGCTCGCGCGGCATGGTGGTCAGGCCCTGAAGCTGGCGGTGACCGACACCGGAGGCGGAATCGCACCTGAACTTCAAGGCAGGCTCTTCGAACGTTTCTCGCAGGTTGACGGATCGATCAGCCGTCACCACGGGGGCGCCGGTCTTGGCCTGGCGATCTGCAAGGGACTGGTCGAGTTGATGGGCGGATCAATCGGCGTCCAGTCGGCGCCAGGTCGCGGTTCGACGTTCTGGTTCACGCTCGCGGCGCCGCGTGTCGCCGAACCCCAGCCCGCGCCGGAAGCGCCATTGTCGGCCCCGTCGGCGTCGATTCACGTTCTGCTGGTCGACGATGTCCCGGTGAACCGACAACTCGTGCGAGCCATGCTCGAGCCGCTGGGCCACAGCTTCGAGGAGGCCGCCAGCGGCGCCGAGGCGGTCAAGACAGCCATGCGCCGACCCTTCGACCTCATCCTCATGGATCTCCAGATGCCCGGCATGGACGGACTGGAGGCCGCCAGGACCATCCGGTCGACGGCCGAAGTGAACCGCGACACGCCGATCATCGCCCTGAGCGCCAATGTTCTCGCCGAACAGATTGCCGACTGCCATGCCGCCGGAATGAACGACCATCTCGCCAAGCCAATCGTTCCGGCCGCACTCGTCGCGATGGTCGCGAAATGGTCGGTGTCGCGGGACGCTTCGCTCGCCGCCTGACGCCGTGGTGAGGTTTGCGGATCGGAAGCGGCAGTCTCGATGACCGGAACGCGGCGCCTACCGGTCTTCGTCGAAACGATCGGCCACGAGGGCGGCGAGGGCCAACACCGCCGATCGGCAGTCCGGGCCGTTCGCGGTGATCGTGATGACTGACCCGGGACCCGCGGCCAACATCATCAGACCCATGATCGAACGCGCATTCACGGTCTGATCGTCGCGTGTGACTTCGATTTCGGCGTCGAAGGTGCTCGCCAGCTTCACGAACTTCGCCGACGCTCTGGCATGCAGGCCGCGCTCGTTGACGATTTCGACCTGCGAAGATGCCGTCACTTCTCGCCGGCCAGCACGTAGGAAGCCACGGAGATGTATTTCCGACCGGCGTCCTGCGCCTGGGAGACACACACATCGAGATCTTCGCGTGTCCGCACGCTCGCGAGCTTGATCAGCATCGGAAGATTCAAGCCGGCGATCACCTCCGCCTTGGTCTGCTCCATGACCGAAATCGCCAGATTCGATGGCGTGCCGCCAAACATGTCGGTGAGCAGAATAACGCCGGCGCCGCTGTTCACCCGCTCGCAGGCCTTCAGAATGTCCCGTCGTCGCCGCTCCATGTCGTCGTCCGCGCCGATGCAAATCGACGCCACGGCGGCTTGAGGACCCACGACGTGTTCCATGGCGTAGACGAATTCCTCAGCCAGTCGCCCGTGCGTGACGATCACGAGGCCGATCATCGAAGGTGACTCAAGAGAAATACCCTCACAGCGCCCACCTCCCGCCTTCGGCAGGCAAGGCCCCTGATGAGCGCGCGGCTTGATACGCCTGTTGCCGATGCTCTCCAAGATGCAGCATGGCGCGGCGCAATTTCCCCGGCGCCGAAGCCTCGAACGGCCATAGAAGTAGAGTTGGAAGAGCAAGCCCCAGGATCGGTTGGCTTTCCGCCCGAGGCATGCGTTCGACGTCGTCGGGCTGTCTGGTGCAGCGCACGGCCACCACGATCTCCGCCAGCGGCAGCGACCGGGTCTCGACCACGCCCAGCCCGCGCACCTCGATCAGACCCGCAACGGCGCTCGGCGCGCGGCCGAAGAGTCGCCCACCCGAAAGGAAGATCACCGTGCGGTCGTCGGCGATCAGCCGAAAGCCCTCGGAAATGGCGCGCAGGGCCAGATCGCTCTTCCCCGCTCCGGACGGCCCCTGAAGCAGAACTCCACGCCACAGGCCGTGAAGGCGCAGCGCGACGAGCCCGGCGTGGGCGATGACAGCGGCCGTCATGCGGCCGGCAGGGACACGATGAAGCTCGCCCCGACGACAGTCTCCCTCTCGGCGCGGTTCTCGGCCCAGATCCGGCCGCCGTGCGTTTCCACGATCTGCCGTGCGATCGCCAGGCCCAGGCCGGAGTTGCCACCGAAAGCCACGCCCTTGGGACGCGAGGTGTAGAAGCGCTCGAACACCGTTTCCAGGTTTTCCTTGGGCATCCCCGGGCCGTCGTCCTGGACCGAAGCGATGATCGCGGTCCTGGATCTCTCCACGGTTACACGAACCTCGCCGCCGGGCGGGCTGAATGATCGGGCGTTGTCGATCAGGTTGCGCACGACCTGTCCCAGAGGCCCTTCGCGTCCCAGCACCCGCAACGGCTCGGCCGACGGCGGCGGGAGGAACCGCACGTGGACTTCGCCCTGCCGGATCGTCGATTCATAGAATGCGCAGATGTCGGCGAGAAGTTTGGCGAGGTCGAACGGCCGTGGCGATTCCCGCGCCAGTTCGGCGTCCAGCCGCGAGGCGTTCGAGATGTCAGTGATCAGCCGGTCGAGCCGCCCGACGTCCTGGGCGACGATCCGCAACAGCCGTTCACGCGTCGATGGGTCCTTGACGATGTCCAGTGTCTCCACCGCCGACCGCATGGAAGTCATCGGGTTGCGAAGTTCGTGGGCGACATCTGCCGCGAAGCGTTCGATGGCTTCCATGCGATCGGAGAGTGCATGGGTCATGTCTTCTAGCGCACGGGTGAGATCGCCGAGTTCGTCACTTCTCTTGGCGAGATCGGGCAGGTCGATCGCCCGCGCTCTCGACAGCCGCACCCGGTCGGCCGCGCGAGCCAGACGCAGAACCGGCTGGGCGATGAGCTGGGTGAGCAGGAACGAGGACAGCAGGGTCACGGCTATCGCTATCAGGATGAACGGTATGAGGGCGGTGCGTTGGGCCGCTATGATCGATTCCACATCGCCCGCCTCCAGGGTGAGCACGCCGAGGACGCCCTGAACATGGGCGATGGGGATGGATACCGAGACCACCCGATGGCCATCCCCGGTGGGACGGATGCTCCAGGCCGACCGGCCGGTCAGGGCTCGGCGAACCTCCCGGTCGAGCGCCTCGCGCGCATCGGCGCGTCTGCGAACCGGGCCCAGCGGATTGGCGCTGAGACTCAATCCGAGTTCCCCGGGCTTTCTCGCCGGTGGCAGGGGCCGGACCTCGACCCGGTCGGCCACGACGTAGGAATCGGCCAGCAGACCCCCTTGCGCGTCGAACAGGCGCGCCCTTTGCGAGCGGGGGATGAACAATGAGCGCAGGACGTCGGATGCCGTGTCCGCTTCGAGGGAAGGTTCCGGCTCGCCGACCGTGGCGATCTGATCGATGACGTTGGCGATCAGGCCGCCCTGGAGGGTCAGGCTCTCCACGCTCGCCTTGATCAGCCCCTGGCGCAATTCGTTGAGGACCAGGGCGCCGCCGATCAGGATCGCGAGCCCGGCGAGATTCAGAATGACGATCAGGCGCCCGAGGCGCGAGCCCAGCGACCATGTTCCCCGCCCCGGAGGTATTGACCGCCGCGCGCGCCCGCGCTCCGGTTCAGGCTTCGCGGTATCTGTAGCCGACGCCATAAAGCGTTTCGATCGCGTCGAACTCGGGATCGACTTCGCGGAACTTCTTGCGCATGCGCTTTATGTGGCTGTCGATGGTCCGATCATCGACATAGACCTGATCGTCATAAGCGGCGTCCATCAGATTGTCCCGGCTCTTCACGAAGCCGGGCCGCTGGGCCAGCGACTGGAGGAGGAGAAACTCGGTCACGGTGAGCCGAACGGGTCGACCGTCCCACAGACAGTCGTGCCGTGCTGGGTCGAGGGTCAGGCGTCCGCGCTTGATGGCCTTCGATCCTGGCGTCTGGCCGACCGCCGATCCGACGCCGTCCTCTTCGGGCATCGCCCGACGTAACACCGCCCTGACCCGCTCGATGAGCAGCCGCTGGCTGAAGGGCTTGTGGATGTAGTCGTCCGCCCCGAGATTGAAGCCGAGGATCTCGTCGATTTCCTCGTCCTTGGAGGTGAGTATGATCACCGGGAGATCGGCGGTCTGGCGCAGGCGCCGCAAGACCTCCATCCCGTCCATGCGCGGCATCTTCACATCCAGGATGGCCAGGTCGGGAGGATCGGCCTCGAGCGCCGCGAGGCCCGTGGCGCCGTCGTAGAAGGCCCTCACGGCATGCCCATGACTCTCCAGCGCGAGGGAAACCGAGGCCACGATGTTCTCGTCATCGTCCACGAGGGTGATCTTCGCCATTGGAGAATTGGAATTCCTGTGCCTGTGGCAAGCCGCGTGGACCCTAACGGCCCGCTCGCCCGCCGACAATGAACGAGCGCTCCTACATGAGGCTTGCGGCTGCAAATTGGCCGGTGACCGTCCTCACGGCGGGAGGCCGCGGCGCGCCTGATTGCCGCATGAATTGCCGACCGAGCCGATGTTGTCCCAATGACGTCGCCGGCACGATCTCCAAGCGGCGTGCTCGGCGCGCCGCGATGATCCTCGCTCTCTGCGCCGCCGGCCTGGCGAGCTCGTCAAGGATCGCAATGGCGCGCCGCCGGCGGCGGGCGATATTGCCGTGCAGAGGCGATAACCCGTTCACATCGCGGAGATGCCGCCGTCGAGCTTCAGTTCGGCCCCAGTCATGAACCCGCTTTCGTCCGACGCGAGGTAGAGAACCGCGTTGGCGATGTCCGCCGGCGCTCCGATGCGCCCAATCGGGACCTGCCGGGCGAGCTTGGCTTCGGCCTCCTGCTTGCCGAACCTCTGCCGCAGGGGATCGAGGATGGGCGTATCGATGAAAGTCGGATGAATCGAATTGGAGCGTACGTCGAGGCGCTGTTTGGCGCAGTGCAAGGCTATGCCTTTCGACAACAGCCAGGCGGCGGCCTTCGAAGCGTTGTACGCCGGAGAATTGTGAGCCGCGATCAAGCCGGCGATCGAGGAAATGTTGATGATCGAGCCGGGTTGGTTGGCGCGCAGATACCTCAGAGCGTGTTTGGTCCCCAGGAATACCGAGTCGACGTTCACGCTCATGACCAGCTTCCAGTCCTCGAAGCTGAGCTGTTCAATGTCCCCTCCGCGTGAGATCCCGGCGTTGTTGACCAGCACCGAGATGCCGCCCATGGCCGTGTCGGCCTCCTCCAGGGCGAAGATCCATTCCGCTTCCTTCGTGACGTCCAGCGGAAAGGCGAATGCCGTCCCAGCGCCACTGGCCTCGTTGATCTCCTCCGCGCGCGCCCGCGCGCCGTCGATGTTGATGTCCGCGAGGGCGACCTTCGCGCCTTCCTGGGCCAATCGGGCCGCCGCCGCGGCGCCCAGCCCCTGAGCAGCTCCGGTCACGAAGGCCTTCTTGCCGGCCACGCGGCCCGGCTTGCCGATGGTCATGCGATTCTCTCCCGGACACGCGTCTTCATCTAGCCAGTCCGATCCCCCGCGGCCGCATCCATGATCTTTGCAAGCTCCACGTCCAGCGCCGTCACCCCGTCGGCGTCATGGGTGGCGAGCAGCACCTCGACGCGGTTGTAGACGTTGAACCACTCGGGGTGATGGTCGAGCCTCTCGGCCGCGAGGGCGACACGCGTCATCCAGCCAAACGCTTCATTGAAGTTCTTGAAACGGTAAGTTCTTCGGATGGCGTCGCGCCCTTCGCTCGCGGTCCACAGCGGCAGCTGCGCCGCCGCCGCCTGGGCACCGATCCTCTCCGGACGTTTCAAGCCGCGACCGCCGAAGTCGCCATCGTCAGGCCGGTCGCCGCCGCCAGTTCGGCCAGCGCCTGATCTTCGCTGGCGACCTTGATCGCCGTCATCCCCAGCTGCGCCGCCGGTTTGCAATTGATCCCCAGATCATCGAGGTACACGCAACCGCGCGCATCGACCCCCAGCAGTTCGCACATCATCAAGTAGATCCTGGGATCGGGCTTGCGTACGCCTGCCTTGGAGCTTTCGATCACGGCGTCGAAGAGTCCCATGATCTCCGCCGCCGACCCAGGCCCCGCGTCGCTCCCCGCCATGGCGGGGCCGTGTCCCTGGATCATGTTGTTGGTGATGCATCCAACCTTGAAACGGACCTTGCAGGCTCTCAGCGCAGCGACCATGCGCGGTCGAACCTCTCCGGAGAGCAAAGGCAACACCTCGGCGCCGCGAACCGGATGGCCCGCGGCGGCGGACTCCTCATGGAACCGCCGATCGAAGCCGTCGCGGTCGAGTTCGGCGCGCTCGAAGAGCGCCCATGCGTTCGCGTCGGGATTGGTGGCGTTGATCTGTCGAATGAAATTCCGAGGCAGGCCACGCAGCGCCTCGAATCGGTTGAACGCCTCGAATGGAGAGGTGGTGAAAACCCCGCCAAAGTCCCAGATCACCGCTTCGACCGCCACGCGCCCATCTCCGGAACCATTCTTGCTCCGAACGCTAGTGTTCCGACCCTCTCTGCGCAAGAACGGCCGCGGCAGGTCAGGGCCGACAAGGAGGCGATGCTCGCCCCACGCGCGAATGATCGCGCGCAGTCGCCCATTGGTCCGGTAATCTTGGGCCAGGCGTCTCCTTCCCTGACTGGAACCCACATGCGCATTGCCCTTTTCGCTACAGCTTCCTTCGCCGGCGTCGCGCTTGTCGCCGTTGTCGTCGCCCAAGCCTCCGGGGCCGCTACGGCTAAGGCTCCTGGCGCCTCGGCCAAGGCCCCGGGCGCTGTGAACTGCCCTGCGCCCAAGCCGGCGCCGCGGCCCGCGCCACGCGCCGCGCGGCCGACCTGCCCCGCGCAGCGCACAGCCGTCGAGCGTCGCCGGGGCGCGGGGACGCGGGTCCTCGCCGCAAGGACCGGCCGCGTCGAACGACGCCGCGGCGGAGACGATTTCGGCGTCGCCCCGAGCCAGGCGTTCGTCTACGGCCGGGAGATGGAGCGTGATCGGAGGGATTTCGCGAGCGAGCGGCTCGCCGAACGCCGCGCGCCTGTCGCACCCAACCAGGCGCGGCTGGCGGAAGAGAGGCGTGAGTCCGATCGCCGCCGCTTCGCGGCCGACGGCGAGCATCGCTCCCGCGAAGGCGGCCAAAGGGGCGTGGAGGATCGCTCTGGAACGCTTTCCTCGCACAGCTATCGCGTGGAACGTGGCGAATCCGACGGCCGCGGCTACGTTGAAGGCGATCGCGACGGGCGCCGCTTCGGCTGGTCGTGGGGCGGCGGCGCCGACCGCGACGGTCGGACCGGTGCGGTCAGGGGCAATGGCGATAGAGACTACCGCTGGCGCCACGGTCAAGGCGGCGGCTACGAGGTCTATCGCTATGCCGGCCGCGACGAGAACGGCTACCTCGTCTGGCCGGGCAAGGCGCGCTGATCCAGCCGCCGGAGCCCGGCGGCATTTCACGTTGATCTTCGGGCGGTGTAGGTTGACACTGATCACCTGACCTTCAGGAGAGACGAGTCATGGCCGGCGGCAACATCACCAAGGACATTTCGTACGAGGCGGTGGCCCCCGACGACTTCGAATCGATGCTCGAGCTGGACCGCTACGGCGCCCGCTCCACCGCCTTCGATCGCATCATCAGCGCCACCCACGACCACTTCTGGGATCCGCTGGATCCGAAATACATCGACTTCGCCGAACCTTGGGACATGCAGACCCAGCCGCTGGTCCCCGACGACATGATCATGTCGCTCAACACCGACTACGTCTCCAACCACCTTTCCGATCGCAACGAGCGGACCAGGTTCATCAACGAGATGACCCTGTGGCAGTTCTCGTCGATTCTTCACGGCGAGCAGGGCGCGCTCAATCTCTCCGCCTCGCTGTGCCACGTGCTCAAGGATCAGGGAGCGCAGGAATACGCCGCCAACCAGACCCGCGAAGAGGCCCGCCACGTCACCGCCTTCGCCAAGTACATCAAGGCTCGCTGGGGCCGCCCGCGGCCCTGCGGCCAGACCCTCCAGGCCCTGCTCGTGGAGATCATCGGCGCGCCGGAGGTCTACAAGAAGATCATTGGCATGCAGATGCTGGTCGAGGGCCTGGCCATGGGCGCGTTCGCCAGCTTCTACCAGAACCTCAACGATCCGGTCGGAAAGCGCCTGATGCAGCTCGTCATGACCGACGAGGCCTTCCACCACAAGTTCGGGAAGATCTGGGCCGACCGAACGGTGCCCAAACTCTCCGTGCAAGAGCGCGACATGGTCGAGGACTGGGCGGCGCACTGTTTCCAGTCGCTGCTGTTCAACATGGGCTCGCCGCACCAGCAAGCGGCGGTCTACCGCGACTTCGGGCTGGATCCGGACAAGGTGATCGAAGCCCTTCGCACGCTGATGACCGATGAGAAGCGCCGCGAACGGATGAAGGGGCAGACGAACATCTTCCGGGTTCTGATCAAGACCTTGCTCAACGCAGGGCTGATAACCTCCCGAACCCGGGGCTTCTACGCGACCTATGTCGACATGGACGAGCTGAAGGCCGAAGGCGACCGCATGGTCGGCGACGACATCGCCGAGGAAGGGATCAGATACCTCCAGGCGGTGAACTTCAAAGACCGTTCGCAGGCCGCCGCCCTGATCGCGGCCGAATAGGCAGCTGCACGGCGCGCGAGCGTCAACGCTTGCCAGGCGGCGACGTGGAGGGTGGCGTTCCCGCCCCGGCCGCCGTGTCGGGCCACCGGGAGACAAACTCCCTGATATAGCGCACGACCTCCTTGGCCTGGTCGCGCCCCAGGGTCATCGTCATATGCGTTGAATTAGGGATCACGATGGGGCCGACTCCGCGCGAGGAAGCCGCCGCCAGCGACGACAGATAGCGGAGGAAATCAGGACGGGAGGCCTTCACCTCGGCGGCCGTCTCCCCCCACTCCGGACCCCGCATCTCCGGGGAGGCGAGAACCAGCACCGGTGTGTCGCCGAAACTCGTGACGTCCAGGTCCTCATAGGCGATTTTCGGACCGGCCACGAAGTACGCGGCCAGGCTCTTGATCCAATCTGGGCGGCTGAAACCGGCGCGAATCTGCGCCAGAGCATCGCCGCGGAAGTAGTCCGTGCCCGCCGTCTGGGCGCGGACGCGGGTAAGGCCAAGTTCACCGGCAACGCCGGCCGCCTGGCAGAGCAGGCCGCAGTCCGCCGCCGCCATCGCGGTCCGACGCGTCCCCCGGAAATGCTTCAGCATCTGCTTGGGATCGTCCGGCTCCATCAGCACGAGGGCCGAGACGTCCCTGGGATAGCGGCTGTAGTAGATCGGCGCGAGGTTGGCGCCGAACGAGAGGCCGACATAGACGAACGGCGTCGGGATATGCGCGGCCTTGACTATTCGCTCGAGCTGGTCGGCGGCGGCGATGCCGTCGTGCCCTTCGTTCGAGGCATCGCTCCAGCCGAGTCCGGGTCGATCGAACGAGCAGGTTCGGCCGAGCCTGGCCAGCAGCGGCTGAATGCGCCAGGAATAGATCGACCAGCCTCCGAGCCCGGAGTCGATCACGAAGGTCGGCGGCCCACGCCCCGTGCAGACGACGTGGACGGCATGGCCATCCACCATGAACATCTCGCGCTTCGGCGGCGCGAGTCGCGCATCCAGCTCGAGACCGACCTGTGAATAGAGGAATCCTAGCGGCGCCGCGAGGAGCGTCAAAAGAGCGAGCCATTTCAATATTCCGGCCAGTTTGCGCCTGCTCGGCCTCCGGTCGGCGGGCCCGCCGCCCACTCGCGGCGTATCGCGTCCGTTGGCAGGCATCCTCGGCCTCCTGGAAATGGCCCGGTTCCCGTGGAGGAAGCAGCCTTGGAAGTCCATATTCCACCGGCGCCGATTTCCGCAGGCCGGGTTGGAAGCGCGCCTCTGCCGCTCGCGGAAGGGTCGGGCCAGTTCCGATCATCTTTTGCAAACCAACGGCCGCTGAACGCTCCGAACCCGCATCATCAATGAGGTGAGCTGGTGGAGCCGAGGGGAATCGAACCCCTGACCTCCTCATTGCGAACGAGGCGCTCTACCATCTGAGCTACGGCCCCCCTTGTGCCGGGTGGGAGGAGCGGGGCAGATAAGGGTCGGTTCGAAGCCGTGTCAAGAATTGGAGGGCCGCACCCTCCAGCCTCCCCTGGCTCGGCGGCGGATCGCAAGTTCGAACAGGCTCAAAGACCGGCGATCCATGGACGCGATCCTCAACTTCACGGAATTCGTCATCCAGTCGCTGCTCACCCTGATCATCTGGATCGTGATCGCCTACGCAATTCTGAGCTGGCTCATCAGCTTCGAGATCGTCAACTTGCGAAACCGCTTCGTCTACCGCGCCTCGCGGTTCCTGGACGGGATCGCGACGCCTCTGCTGCGACCCTTCCGGCGCTTCCTGCCTAACCTCGGCGGCCTGGATTTCTCGCCGATCCTGCTGTTCATCATCATCGGCGGCCTCCAGCGCTACCTCATCCCGCCCCTGTTCGCATGGCTGCACGGCCTGGTGGGGGGCGGCGGCGGCGGAGGCGCCTGACGGTCCGACTCGAAAAAGGGGAACGCCTCCAGGGGGTCGGCGCGTTCTAGATAGTTCGAGGTCGAGAGGCGCCCAGTGTGCAACAGCCCTTAAGAGCGCTTCATGGCGAGCCGATCGCGTCCCCCAGCCCGCCGCCGCGGTCGCGGGCCGCTCGCCGCTGGCCGCATTGGGGCGCGGTCGCCGGCGGCCTGTTCCTCGGCGCGCTGATTCTCTTCCTTCTCCTCTTCCAGTGGAACTGGCTGCGCGGCCCGCTGGCGCACGCGATTTCCGGCCGGATCCACCGCCCGGTGACGATCGCCGGCAATCTGGAGGTTCATCCCTGGTCGCTTTTGCCGACGGTCACCATCAACGACATGACGATCGGCGAGCCCGCCTGGGCGGGCAAGGGGGCCATGGCGCGTCTCCCCCGCCTGACGGTGCGCATCGAGCTTCTGCCGCTGTTGCGCGGCCAGACCCTCCTTGCCCTGGTGGCGGCCGATCGTCCCCAGGTCGTGCTCATCAGCGACGGTCCGGGCCGCGCCAACTGGAACTTCAGCGGCCGGACCGGGCCCGTGCGCCAGAGGTTCCCCGCCATCGGCCGGCTGGTGATCAGCAACGGCGCCCTTCGCTTCACCGATCTTCACCGCCGGATCAGCTTCCAGGGGGCCATCGCCACCGACGAGCGGGCGAGCCCGACCGACCTCGGCATGACGACGATCAGCGGCGGCCTGGTCGTGGCCAATCCGCCCTGGGCGGGGGCGGGCGACCTGGCCAGGGCCCCACGATTCACCATTGCGACGAAGCTCATTCCGGCGATGCGGGGCAAGCTCGTGCTCTCGCGGGTCGAGGCCGACCGGCCCGACATCCGGCTCGTTCGCGACGTTTCGGGTCGTGAGAACTGGAACTTCAACAACGACAAAAAGCCGAAGCCTCTCAAGCTTCCGCCGATCAATCACCTCGTGATCTCCAACGGCGCGCTTCGCTATGACGACGCCAAGCGCGGTTTGCACTTCGAAGGGGTGGTTTCCTCCAACGAACAGGTTGCGGGCGCGGGCCGAGGGGTCTTCGAGCTCAGCGGCAAGGGGGTCCTGAACAAGGCGCCGTTCCTGGCGCAGGTCACCGGCGGGCCGCTGGTGAACGTCGACAAAAACCGTCCCTATCGGTTCGACGCGCGCGTCCAGACCGGAACCTCCAGGCTGCAGATCCTCGGAATCATCCTCCACCCCTTCGATTTCGCGCGGCTTTCGGGAACCTTGCGCGTCAGCGGCCAGGATTTCGCCGATCTCTATCCCCTGACCGGCCTCGCGCTGCCGACGACCCCGCCCTACGAGATGGCCGGCGGCTTCTCGCGCGTCGCCGCCTACTATGCGCTGCGCGGACTGCACGGCCGGGTGGGCGACAGCGATCTTGCCGGGGCGATGTCGGTCGATGACACCCGGGGCCGGCCGTTCGTCACGGCGAAATTCGCCTCGCGGCGCCTGCGGATCGCCGACTTGGCGGCGGTGATTGGCGGCGCCCCGCGACGCACCGCCGGCCATACGATGTCCCCGGCGCAGAAGATCATCGCCGCCAAGCTCAGGGCCGAGCACCGTTTCCTCCCCGACACCCGCCTGCAGGTGAACCGGGTGCGCGGAATGGACGCGCGGCTCGACTACAACGCCCAAAGCGTCGAGGCGGGCCGCCTGCCGATCCGCTCCCTCGCCCTGAAACTCTCGCTCGACCACGGGGTGTTGAACATCGATCCCCTGTCCATGAGCCTGCCGCAGGGGCGCCTCTCGGGCCTGATCCGCATCGACGCGCGCAGGGACGTTCCCGTCACCTCGATGGATATGCGGGTATCGAACGCGCGTCTCGAGCAGCTCGTAGGGCGGGGCGGCGCCAACCCGCCGTTGGAAGGTGGTTTGTATGCCCGCGCGAAGCTTACCGGGACCGGGGATTCGGTGCGGGCGGCCGCGGCGTCCGCCAACGGTCTCTTCACCGTCGTGATACCCGGCGGGGAAATTCGCCAAGCCTTCGCCGAACTCCTCGGCATCGACGCCACCAAGGGCCTCTTCCTGCTCATCAGCAAGAACCAGGGCGAGACGCCAATTCGCTGCGCCGTCGCCGACTTCCGGGCCAGGAACGGCATCCTGACCGCGCAAAGGATTGTCCTGGACACCGGAGTCGTGCTCGCCACCGGATCGGGGCAGGTCGACCTTCGCGATGAGACGCTGAATCTTCGCTTGAGTGGCAAGCCCAAGAAGTTCCGGCTCGTGCGCATCGACGCGCCGATCACCGTCAAGGGCCGCCTGGAAGCGCCGAAGTTCGGCGTCGACGTCGGCAAGGCCGCCGGGCAGCTCGTTCTGAGTGGCCTGCTCGGCGCCCTGGTCTCGCCGCTGGCGGTGATTCTCCCGTTCGTCAGTCCGGGCCTCGCCCACAACGCCGACTGCGCGGCCTTGACGGCGGCGGCCGCCGGCGAGGGCGCGCCGGTCGCGGCGCATGCGCGTCATTAGGGCGAAAGGTCGTCCAGGCCGGCCCCGACGGTGCGCGGGCCCAAGGCGCCGACCGCGACAATCACGATGGCCATCGCCGCGGCGATGAAGGCGAAGACCGCCGTGGTTCCCCCCGCCGTGAGCAGCGCGGCGATGACCAGGCTCGAAAGGACCGTGGAAAGACGGCTCCACGAATAGACAAATCCCACCGCCGCCGCTCGCATGCGGGTGGGGAAAAGTTCTGTCTGATAGGCGTGGTACGCCCAGGAAAGAAGATTGTTCGAGAAGGTCAGGCCGATCCCAAGAATGATCAGCGCCCAGGGGGCGGTCTGGCGGGCGAACAGCAATCCAATCCAGGCGGTCGCGACCGCCGCGATGATGATCTGCAGTTTGCGTTCTATTCGGTCGGCGATGGCCACGCACAACAGAGGCCCGATCGGGTAGGCCAGGGCGATCACGAACCCGTAACCCAGGCTCGCGACCAAGGCATGGCCCTGCGCGGCGATCAGCGAGGGCGCCCAGTTGCCGAAGCCATAGAAGCCGATCGCCTGGAAGACGTTCAGAATCACCAGCATCGTCGTTCGCCGTCGATAGGGTCGCGAGAACATCCCGGGCCCCGCCGGCATCGCCGCGCGGACCGCCGAGCCTTCCTCCAGCGTGGGACTCTGCGCCAGCTCACTGGGCGCGATCTGCCCGAGACGGCCGAGGATCTCCGTCGCCTGCACCCCCCGTCCGCGGGTCTCCAGCCATCTGGGCGACTCGGGCAGGCGCCGGCGAATGAGCCACACGGCCAAGGCGCCGGTGGATCCCGCCAGGACCACCCACCGCCACCCGGCTATGCCCAGAGGCGCCCGGGGGACCAGAATCCAACATGCGAAGGCGACCGTCGGCACGGCCAGGAACTGGATCGCCTGATTGATGGCGAAGGCGCGCCCGCGCATCGTCGGCGGCGCCAACTCGGCGATGTAGCTGTCGATGACCACCAGCTCGACCCCGATCCCGATACCGGCTGTCAACCGCCAGACGTCGATGGCGGCCGCGCTGTGGGCCAACGCCATCATCGCGCTGGCCGCGCTGTACCAAAGAAGGGAGAAGGTGAAGATGGAGCGGCGGCCAAATCGATCGGCGACGCGGGCGAAGCCGAGCGTCCCGATGAACAGGCCAAGAAACGTCGCTGCGGCGAAGGTTCCCTGATCGGAAAGGCCGAACAGACCCTCGGCGCCAAGGTGAAAGATGCCCGCCCTCGCCAGGCCCGGCGAGATGTAAGCGGTCATCATCAGATCGTAGAACTCGAAGAAGCCGCCCATCGAAACCAGGACGATCAGCCGCCAGATCGCCCAGGAGGAGCCAAGGGCGTCGAGGCGCGCGCCGACCGGCGCGGAATTCGTCATGGCCGAGTGCGGACCACAGCGAACCGCGCCACCGGCGAGAGAGCGGCGGGAAGAATCGGAAACGACCCTATAGTGGGTTCGACATGAGCATCCGTCGCCTTCCCGCAAACCTCGTGAACCGGATCGCCGCCGGGGAGGTCGTCGAACGCCCGGCGAGCGTGGTCAAGGAGCTTGTCGAAAACGCCATCGACGCGGGCGCTGGCAGGGTGGAGATCCAGACGCAAGGCGGCGGACTCGCGCGCATCCTCGTCGCCGACGATGGCGCTGGCATCCCGCGCCAGGATCTCGCCCTGGCGATCGAACGCCACGCCACCTCCAAACTGGCGTTCAACGACGATGCGGCCTGTGATCTGCTGCGCATCTCGACGCTCGGCTTCCGCGGCGAGGCGCTGCCCTCCATAGCCGCCGTCGCTCGGCTCGTGCTGACGTCCAGGGCCCGGGGCGCCAAGGACGCCTACGCCATCGCCATCGACGCCGGGGCGAGCGGAGCAGTGGGGCCGGCCGCGTTCCCAAACTCGCACGGGACGCGGGTGGAGGTGCGCGATCTCTTCTTCGCCACCCCGGCGCGGTTGAAGTTCATGAAGTCAGAGCGCGCGGAGTCAGCGGCCCTGGCCGAGGAGGTCAAGCGTCAGGCGATGGCCAGGCCCGGCGTGGAGTTCGCCATGGACGTGGACGGCCGGCGAGTCCTCCGCCTTGCCGCTCGCGGCGCCGATGCGGAAGGGCGCCTGGCGCGACTGGCCGACGTGCTGGGTCGGGACTTCGCCGACAACGCCCTGGTCATCGACCAGGAGCGGGACGGCGTGCGCCTGGAGGGTTTCGCCGGCCTTCCCACCTACAATCGCGGAAACGCCGCCCACCAGCACCTCTTCGTCAATGGGCGACCCGTCCGCGACCGGCTTCTGCACGGGGCCATTCGCGGCGCCTACGCCGATTTCCTCGCCCGCGATCGCCATCCTTCGGTGGCGCTCTACCTGCAGATCGATCCGACCCAGGTCGACGTCAATGTCCACCCGGCCAAGGCGGAGGTGAGGTTCCGCGACCCAGGCCTGGTTCGCGGCCTCATCGTCGGGGCGCTGCGCCACGCCCTGGCTGGCGCCGGGCACAGGGCGGCCACTACGGTCAGCCTCGACGCCCTCCGCAGCTTCCGGCCGCAGGGTAGCGCGCCGGGCTTCTCTGCATGGCGCGCGGGAAACTGGGATCATCGCCAACAACCCGACTTCGCCGGCGCCTTTGGCGTCTCGGCCCGCACCGAAGCGGATTTCCTCCACAGCGGGGAGGCGCGGCCCGCTGAAACGTCCTCGAACCAGACCGACGACCCGATCGACTTCCCCCTCGGGGCGGCCCGCGCGCAGGTGCACGGAACCTATGTCGTTTCCCAGACCCGCGACGGGATGGTGATCGTCGATCAGCACGCGGCCCACGAGCGCCTGGTCTACGAGAAGATGAAGGCGGAGCTGGCGGCCGGCGGCGTGGCGCGTCAGGCGCTGCTCCTGCCCGAGGTTGTCGAACTGGACCCCGGCGAGGCCGACCGCATCTGCGCCATGGCGCAGGAACTCGCCGGCCTGGGGCTTTGCCTGGAATCGTTCGGGCCGGGGGCGGTGCTGGTGCGCGAGACCCCGGCCCTGCTCGGCGAGACCGACATCGGCGCACTTGTCCGTGACATCGCCGACGACCTTAGCGAAAACGAGACCGCCACGGCGCTCTCCGAACGTCTCCAGGAGGTCTGCTCCACCATGGCTTGCCATGGTTCGGTGCGGGCCGGACGGACCCTCACCGGAGCGGAAATGAACGCGCTTCTGCGCCAGATGGAAGCCACTCCTCATTCCGGCCAGTGCAACCACGGCCGACCGACCTATGTGGAACTGAAGCTCGCCGACATCGAGCGGCTGTTCGGCCGCCGATAGTCGGGCTTTGGGATCGGCGCCGCCGCGACGTCCGCGCCTATGACGGCCGCCGGGCTGAAGCGCGAGGAGATGGCGCGCCAGCCGCCCGCAAGACCGAGACCCGCGCGGCGCCCCAGGTCCGCTCGTCCACAACCCCATAGGCGGGCGCGACAAGTGCGCCTTCCGGCTCGCCGCGTTCGACGATGACCACGGCGCCCTCGGTCAGCCAGCCGCCGCTCGCCAAGGCGGCGAGCCCCGCCTCCGCGAGGCCCAGGCCATAGGGAGGGTCGAGAAAGGCAAGGTCGAATGGCTCGCCGTCGATTGCTGACCGGCCCTTCAGGCGCGCCGCGTCGAGGGCCAGGATGCGTGTCCGCGTGGCGAGGCCCAGGGCGTCGATGTTGCAGGCCACGGCCTCACGAGCCGGTCGATCGTTGTCGACGAACAGGGCGAAGGCCGCGCCCCGGGAAATCGCCTCCAGGCCCAGGGCGCCCGATCCCGCGAACAGGTCGATGACCCGCGCGCCCGCCGGGCCAGGGGACCAGGGGGCGTGCTCAAGGACGTCGAAAAGCGCCTGCCGCGTGCGATCGGCTGTCGGTCGGGTGGAGTGTCCCTTTGGCGCCACTAGTTTGCGGCCACGCAACGCTCCGGCAACGATCCGCATGCGATTGTCCTTTGTATTCCAACCGTCCTAGCGGATGAACGCGGCCATGGGCAAAGCGGGGGCCACAATGAGCGGTCAAGGCTTCCTCGCGGGTCTGGCCGGGTCGGTCTTCGTCGCCGATGTCGACGCCGCTGAACGTGATCCCGCTCGCATCGCCGCCACCGTCGTGGGCGGTCTGGTGGTTGGCGCGATCGCCGCCTTCGCGGCCCTCATCCTGGTCCTGGTCGCCTGGACGGTGGCGAGCGGTCACGGCAGCGAGGGGGTGCGAGGGATCGGGCGCGCCGCCCTGAGCCTGCGGGACGCGGATGGCCGCGATCTCGGCGCCGCGCTCCTCGTGCTGACCGCGCCGGCGGCCAGCAACGTCGCCTTCGTTCTCGGCTTTGTCGGCTTGGCCGCCTTGGTGTTCCGCCGCCGGTTCAAGGACTACGTGACCGCGGCCCCACGTGTGCGTTGGCGGCTGCTGCTGGCTGGCCTTGTGCTGTCCGTCATCGCGATCACCCCGTTGATGGTCATGGATCGCCTGATCTCCGCCGACGCCACGCCCTTTCCGCTCACTGTCGTCTCGCCGGGCCTGGCCGGCCGCGCCATCTATGTCGCCGCGGCGATTTTTCTGCTCATGCCCGCCGCGGCGGCGGAGGAGATCCTGATCAGGGGGTGGCTGCTTCGCCAGTTCGCCGCCTTCACGAAGCGGCCGGGAGTGCTCATTGTCGCCACGGGCATCGCCTTCTCGGCTCTGCATGGCGACTTCAGTCCCGGGGCGTTCCTGACCCGGGCGCTCATGGGCGCCGGCTTCGCCTACATGACCTTGCGGCTTGGCGGCGTGGAGTGCTCGATCGGCGCCCACGCGGCCAACAACATCCTCATCGTGCTGTTCGTCGAGCCTCTGACCCTGAAGAACGTCGCCGCGCCCTCGAAGCTCACCACCGGTTCGCTGGCCGAAGACCTCATGCTCATCGCGGGCTACATCATCATCACCGAGGCGGTGGCCAGGATCGAGCCCCTGCGCCGCTGGGCCGGCGTGCGTCTGGACGAGATCGCGGGCGCCTCTCAGAATGCAGTCCGCTCGGGATAAGGACCCTCAGGGCCCTTCGAAACCAGCGAGAAGGACGGACAAGCCATGGGATGCGTGACGGTGGAGCGCCGTGGCGGGGCGGCCCTGATCATCTACGCCAATCCCCCGCTCGGCACGATGACCGCCGCCGGCTCGGTGGAACTGCGCGACGCGGTGCGGGCCGCCTCGGATGACCAGGCGGTGCGATCGATCGTCCTCACCGGAGGGATGGAGGATGTGTTCATCCGCCACTACGACGTGGGCGAACTGTCGGTGATGAGCGACCGCCTGGGCCCCGGCGTGGCGCCCCCGGAGCCGGCCGCCGGCGCGCGCGCGGGCGGGGCCTTCGGCGAGCTGGTCGATCTCATCTGGTCCGCCCCCAAGCCGGTCATCGCCGCCATCAACGGCCTGTGCATGGGCGGCGGCTTCGAGATCGCCCTGGCTTGCGACCTGCGCATCGCCGCCCGGTCGGCCGCCGCGATCGGCCTGCCGGAGACCCGGGTCGGCATTTTCCCGGGGGGCGGCGGCACCCAGCGCCTGCCGCGCATCATCGGCGAGGCCAAGGCGCTGGAGATGATCCTCCGGGGCATCGTCGTCGATGGCCAAAAGGCCTTCGAGATCGGTCTGGTGCACGAGGTGGTCGATGATCCCAAGGCGCGCGCCCTGGAGATCGCCGCGGAGTTCGCCGAGCGCGGCGCCGAAGGCCTGGCTTTCGCCAAGCGGCTCACTCGCCAGGCTTTGGACCGCCCTCTGGCGGAAGGTCTGGCCGATGAGCGGGCGAGCTTCGTCGAGGTGATGAAGACGGCCTCCGCCCGCGAGGGCCTGCGGACCGCGCGACCGCCGGCGCAGATCCAGGCGATTTGAGGCGAGGCCGGATCTTCGGCCTGGCCCAACCGGTCTTGTAGGTCTTCGTTTCGGCGCTTTTCGGCGCGGGACCGGGCTTCGTTCCTGGCCTGGACGGCGCGCGTGTCGCGCTCTTTCGCGGCGGCGCAGGGAGCGGCGCGCCTTCGTCCTTGGGGAGGTTCGCCGGCGGGATGACCCGGGCCAGCTCTTCACGAATCTGTCGAGGCGAAACCTCCTCCACTTCTCCGGGCTGCAGATCACCCAGGGTGAAGGGGCCGTAGGCGATGCGGATCAGTCGGTTGACCGTCAGCCCCAGGGCTTCGAGCACCCGGCGGACTTCGCGGTTCTTGCCCTCCGCGAGGCTGAGCCTCAGCCAGAGGTTCGCCCCCTGCGGGCCTTCCCTGGGCCGGTCCAGGGCCGCCTCGATGGCCCCGTAGCGAATCCCTTCGACCGTTATCCCGTCCTTCAGCTGGTCGAGGCGCGCCTGATCGATCCGCCCCCGGGCCCGCGCCCGATAGCGGCGTTTCCAGCCGCTGGACGGCAACTCCAGGGCGCGCGCCAGAGCCCCGTCGTTGGTGAGCAGCAGCAGCCCCTCGGAGGTGATGTCCAGCCGGCCCACTGAAATCAGTCGCGGCAGCCCAGGGGGCAGAGCCTCGAACACCGTGCGCCGACCGCGCGGATCACTGTGGGTGGTCAGAAGACCGACCGGCTTGTGATAGCGGAAGAGCCGCGTCGGCTCGGCGGCCTGCACCCTCTGGCCGTCGATGGCGAGGATGTCGCCGGGCCCGACCTTCACCGCCGGCGAGGTCAGCACCTCGCCGTTGAGCGTGATCCTGCCGGCCTCGATCAGGCGCTCGACCTGGCGTCGCGAGGCTACCCCGGCCCTGGCGAGGGCCTTGGCCACCCGCTCGCCGGCGCGTCCGGCCAAGGCTTGACCGCCGGGCGGCGGCCCGCTTCGCTGCGGGGGATGTCCGACCATGATGTCTCGACCATGCGCATCGCCCTTAAGGAGGCGCAAGCCGCCGGCCTGGCCGGCGAGGTCCCCGTCGGCGCGGCGATCATCGATCCGGCCAGCGGCGCCGTTCTCGCCCGCGCCGGCAACGCGCCGATCGCCGCGAGCGACCCCACCGCCCATGCCGAAATCCTCTGCCTGCGCGCCGCCGCCGCCCGCCTGGGCGCCTATCGGCTCACCGGCCTCACCCTGGTCGTGACCCTGGAGCCCTGCGCGATGTGCGCCGGGGCGATAAGCCACGCCAGGATCGGCCGCCTGGTGTTCGCGGCGCCCGATGAGAAGGCCGGCGCGGTGATCCATGGGACGCGATTCTTCGACCAGCCGAGCTGCCACTGGCGGCCGGAGGTCAGCGGAGGAGTTTTGGCCGAAGAAAGCGCGGCCTTGCTCAGGGCGTTTTTTGCGGCGCGACGGAAATAACTTGACGTACCTTTATAATGTTATGTCGTCATGAAGCGGCGTATCGGGCGGCGGGAGGCTAGGATGAGCTACTATGAGCCCCTGACGAGATTCCTGGCCGGTCACCAGCCCGGCGAGGTCGTGCTCACGTTCAGGGAACTCGAACGGATCCTTGGCCGTAGTCTGCCTCCTTCGGCGCGAAAACATCAGGCGTGGTGGGCGAACACCACCTCGCATAGTCATGCCGAAGCGTGGTTGCGCCTGGCCTGGAAAACCTCGAACGTCGATCTGCGGAGCGAGCGCGTCACATTTACGAGAAACGAATCTGCGCCTGTCGATCGTGGGCGGAAGCACGATTTTCCGGGCGGCGAAGACGTTTGGGTGCGCGTGAACATCGGTCAGCTCAGCGTGGCTGGCCGCCGCCTCGTCAACGACTATGCCGCGGAAATGGGCGGCGACCTCCCCTCGGCCCTGGCGAGGGCCGCGCATGAGGCGGCGATCGCACGACGCGGGCGGCTGATCGACAAGATCCGCGCCAACGCGCCCCGCGTTGCGGCCGGAGAGAAGGATAGCGTCGAGCTCATCCGTGAAGATCGCGATGCGCGGTGAGTACGTGATCGACGCATCGGTCGCGGCGAAGCTCTGTTTCGACGAGGCCGGATCAGACAAGGCCGACGCGGCTGTTCGCCAGGCGCAGCGGCTGATTGGCCCGGACTTGCTGTTCCACGAGATGGCCAGCATCGCCGCCAAGAATGTCAGGCGCGGGACGGCGTCCATGGACCAGGCTGCGAGCGCCGTCGCCTCGACGATCGAACTTCTGGACGAGACGATCGCCGCCGCCGAACTGGCGCCGCGCGCATTCGAGCTTGCCGCGACCCATGGCTTCTCCGCCTATGACGGCGCTTATCTGGCCTTGGCCGAGCTTCGCTCCGCCGAGATGCTCACCGCCGACGGCAGGCTGGTCCGGCGCGCTCGAGGCGCCGGGATGGGTGCATTTGTTTGCCTACTCGACTGAGGAATGACGGCGGCGCTTGTCCCATTCGTCTTCCCGTGCGACAGCTATTCAAACAGTCGTTTGAACGAGGCCGCCATGGATTTCGACTACTCCCCGCGCCAGCAGGAGCTCATTCGCCGCGTCTCCGATTTCATGGACGCGCACATCTATCCGGCCGTGCCGATCTATGAGCAGCAGGCCCGCGAGGGCGAGCGGTGGAAGGTCATCCCGATCGTCGAGGAACTCAAGGCGAAGGCCAGGAAGACCGGCCTGTGGAACATGTTCATGCCGCCGCATTCGGGCGTGCCCCACGTCGATGACACCTTCGCCTTCGAGGGCGTTCAGCTCACCAATCTGGAGTACGCGCCGATCTGCGAGATGTTCGGCAAGGTCCCCTTTGCCAGCGAGGTCTTCAACTGTTCGGCGCCGGACACCGGCAACATGGAGATCCTCAACCGCTACGGGACGCTCGAGCAGAAGGAGCGCTGGCTGCGCCCGCTGATGAACGGTGAGATCCGCTCGGCCTTCCTGATGACCGAGCCGCTCGTCGCCTCGTCCGACGCCACCAATATCGAGACCCGGATCGAGCGCGACGGCGACGACTTCGTGATCAATGGGCGCAAATGGTGGTCCTCCGGCGTCGGCGACCCGCGATGCAAGCTGGCGATCGTCATGGGCAAGACCAACCCGGACGCCGCGGCCCACCAGCAGCAGTCGCAGATACTGGTTCCGCTCGATGCGCCAGGCGTGAAGGTGGTGCGGATGCTGCCGGTGTTCGGCTACGACGACGCCCCGCACGGCCACGCCGAGGTGTTGCTCGAAGACGTCCGGGTCCCGGCCGAGAGCATCCTGCTGGGAGAGGGGCGCGGCTTCGAGATCAGCCAGGCGCGCCTCGGCCCGGGACGTATCCACCATTGCATGCGCAGCATCGGCGCCGCCGAGGTGGCGCTCGAGCGGATGTGCAAGCGCCTGATGAGCCGCCGGGCCTTCGGCAAATATGTCTCGGAACACTCGGTGTGGGAGCAGCGGGTCGCGGCCGCCCGCACCGACATCGAAATGACCCGCCTTCTCTGCCTCAAGGCGGCCGACATGATGGACAAGGCGGGAAACAAGGTCGCGCGCCTGGAAATCTCGATGATCAAGGTCGCCGCCCCCAACATGGCGCTGCGGATCATCGACGACGCGATCCAGGCGCACGGCGGCGGCGGCGTCACCACCGATTTCGGCCTGGCGCGGATGTACGCCAGCCAGCGGACGCTGCGCCTCGCCGACGGCCCCGACGAGGTCCACAACCGCACCATCGCGCGCATGGAATTCGCCAGATACGGCGATCTCCACGCCAAGGTCCGCGCCGAACGTGACGCCATGCGCGTGCCGGTGGGCGCCCGCTGAAGTCGCCGACAGCAGCCCCGGAACGCGGCCGACCTAGTTGGCGTTGGTCGCGAGGTTGCGCTGCGCCACGGGGATGATGAAGGGGCGATCGGCGGCCGCGAGCGCCGCGGGGGGCTGCGCGATCACCGCCACCGTCGGCGGGCCTGATTCGCCGGCCGCCCTGGTCACGCACTGGCCGGTGTCCATCAGCGCATGCTGTCCCAGGCAGAAGACGTCCTCGTACTGGGGCCCGGCGACCGCCATGCATTGATAGAGATTGAGCTTGGACATCTTCAGGCAGTCGGTCGCCGCGCGGTCGGCGAGCAGCGGGCGCAGCCTGGGCAGGTCGTCGTTGCTCGCCGCGCCGAGCTCCGCCTCCGCCGCCAGCGCCAGGGCGCGGACGACCACCGGCGAGGGCCGCGGGCCATCGGCGTCGCCGGCAAGGGGCGGTCCGAGCACCGCTTCGAGCAGACGCGCGTCGTCGCCGTCGGTTGCTGCGAGGGGATTGGCCGACAACGATTTCACCTCCGCCAGCCGGCCGGCCGGATCGGCCACCGCCACGGTGGACCAGGACTGGTGCTGAATGACGTAGGCGGCCTGTTTGACCTGGCCTCCGACCCCGAACACCGCCATCCCGCGCGCATACAGGGCCGACTGGACCCGCCTGGCGGCGCTGGCCGCGCCATCGAACCGCAACACCATCTCCGGGTCGGCGACGATGCGTTCGGCCAGGGCCGCGCGGCCGCCTGCCGCGCTGGCGGAAACCTCCACGCCGCTGGCGAATCGCCCGTCCCGCAGCGCCGCCAGGGCGCCAAAGCCGATCATGCCCTCCTGGAATTGCCCCGGCTCGTAGGAGACGCCGGTTCTCAGGGCCTGGACCACGGCCGCGCCGTCGGCGAATCGCCCGCTGAGGCCCGCGGCTTTTGCCATGTAGCTGGAAAAGGCGCTCGCCGCGGTCGCCACCTCGCGCGGCAGCTCCAGGGCCGCGGAAGCCGAACTGGCCTGCGCGGCGGCAAATCCGACCCATGCGGCGGAGCCGGCGGCTGTGCACGCGCAAACCAGGCGGACTACTTTCGAATGCTTCATGATACATCCCCCGATGTCGATGGAGGTCATGAAACGGCGGCAAATTCTTACGGTCCGCTAAGAAATATGCTTGGCTGGCCTTAACCTTGCATCCGCGTGCGCGGCTGTTCCAGAACGGGTCAGGCGACGCGCTTGGCCACGGCCTTGAGATTGCGTTCGGACGCTTCGATATACTGGCGCGTCACCGGCAGGGCGTCGATTTTCTTGGTGAGCTGCAGCTGGAACACCATGTGGCCGCCATGGCGGAAGCCCATCTCCGCCGCGCTCAGATAGTATTCCCACATCCGGCAGAACCGCTCGTCGTAGAGTTTCGCGATCCGCTCGCGGTGCGCCATGAAGCGCTGGCGCCAGCACTCCAAAGTGTAGGCGTAGTGAAGGCGCAGTATCTCGATGTCGGTCACCCGCAGGCCCGCGCGCTCCACCGCCGGCAGCACCTCCGACAGCGCCGGCACGCATGCCCCGGGGAAAATGTATTTGGTGGTGAAGGGGTCGGTGACGCTGGGACCCTCGGAGCGGCCGATCGAGTGGATCAGCGCCACGCCGTCGTCGGCGAGCAGGCTGGCGATCCGCTCGAAGAACGCCTGATAGTTGGGCCGGCCGACATGCTCGAACATGCCCACCGAGACGATGCGGTCGTAGACGCCGGCAATGTCGCGGTAATCGGTGAGGGAAAACTTCACGCGGGAGGAAAGGCCCGCCGCTTCGGCTCGCGCCTGGGCGGTCGCCAGCTGTTCGGCGGACAAGGTGACACCGTCGACCTTCACCCCTTCCCAGGCGGCGAGTGAAAGCGCGAGCCCTCCCCAGCCGCAGCCGATGTCGAGCACCCGCTGACCCGGGCCGAGATTGAGCTTGGCGGCGATGTGGCGCTTCTTGGCGGCCTGAGCCTCATCGAGGCTGATCTCCGGTCGATCGAAATAGGCGCAGGAATACTGCAGGTCGTCATCGAGAAATGCGCGATAGAGATCGAGCGAGAGGTCGTAGTGATGGGCGACGTTGCGCCGCGCGCTCTCCCGCTCATTGCGCTCGACGATCCGTTTCGTCCACCAGCGCTTCAGCCTGCTCGCCGGACGATTGGGGTGCGCACCGGTATTGCGGGCGGCCAGCTCGACCAGATCGTGGATCGTGCCGCGCTCGAAGCTGAGCCGTCCATCCATGTAGGCCTCGCCGACGCCGAGCGTCGGCTTGGCGATGATCCGCCCCAGGGTCGCGTTGTCCGCGATCCTGACCGCGATCGCCGGCGCCGATCCGTCGCCGACGATGAAGCGCCGCCCGCCCGGGAGGATCACCTCCAGGGACCCGACACGGAACAGACGGCGCAGAAACGCTTCGATGCCGATCACTACGCCCGCCCGCCTTGGTCGCTGTTGATGTCCGCGCGGGCAATTTTAGCCGCCGCGCCTTGATCCGCAAGCCGCAGTCCCCTATTTGGGTGTTGGCACTCGGACGGAGCGGCTGCTAACGCCGTTCGCGGGGCCGGAAGTTATTCAAACTCAAATAGATAGCTCGGAGAGAAAATTCATGGCGTTTCGTCCGCTTGGGGACCGCGTCCTCGTTCGCCGCGTCGAGGAAGAAGAAAAGACCAAGGGGGGCATCATCATCCCCGACACCGCGAAGGAAAAGCCTCAGGAAGGCAAGGTTGTCGCCGTGGGCCCCGGCGCCCGCGACGATTCCGGCAAGATTCACTCCCTGGACCTGAAGAGCGGTGACCGCATCCTGTTCGGCAAGTGGTCGGGAAGCGAAATCAAGCTCGAAGGCGAAGACCTCCTGATCATGAAGGAGAGCGACGTCCTGGGCGTGCTCGACTAGCCCCCTTCGCGACCCTTCAGCCCCGTTCCAACCCAAATCACCTGAAAAGAGAGAGCCTGGTCATCATGGCTGCCAAAGACGTCTATTTCTCCACCGACGCCCGCGATCGAATGCTTCGCGGCGTCAACATTCTCGCCAACGCGGTGAAGGTCACCCTGGGGCCCAAGGGCCGCAATGTGGTGATCGAAAAGTCCTTCGGGGCGCCGCGCTCGACCAAGGACGGCGTGACCGTCGCCAAGGAGATCGAGCTTTCCGACAAGTTCGAGAACCTCGGCGCCCAGCTCATCCGCGAGGTCGCCTCCAAGACCAACGACAAGGCCGGCGACGGCACCACCACCGCCACCATTCTCGCCCAGGCGATCGTGGTCGAAGGCACCAAGTCGGTGGCCGCCGGCATGAATCCGATGGATCTCAAGCGCGGCGTCGACAAGGCGGTGCTCAAGATCGTCGAGGAAATCAAGGCCACGTCGAAGAAGGTCACCACCAATCAGGAGATCGCCCAGGTCGGCGCGAACTCGGCCAATGGCGACAAGCAGATCGGCGACATGATCGCTCAGGCCATGGACAAGGTCGGCAATGAGGGCGTGATCACGGTCGAAGAAGCCAAGAGCATGGAAACCGAACTCGACGTCGTCGAGGGCATGCAGTTCGACCGCGGCTATCTCTCGCCCTACTTCATCACCAACGCCGAAAAGATGGAGGCAATTCTCGAAGATCCCCTGATCCTGCTCTATGAGAAGAAGCTCTCCTCGCTTCAGCCCCTGTTGCCGGTGCTCGAGGCGGTGGTCCAGTCGGCCCGGCCGCTGCTCATCGTCGCCGAGGACATCGAAGGCGAAGCCCTGGCGACCCTGGTGGTCAACAAGCTGCGCGGGGGCCTGCGCGTGGCCGCCGTCAAGGCGCCGGGCTTCGGTGATCGGCGCAAGGCCATGCTCGAGGATATCGCCACCCTGACCGGCGGACAGCTGATCAGCGAGGACCTCGGCATCAAGCTCGAGAACGTCGGCATCGAGATGCTCGGCAAGGCCAAGAAGGTCTCGATCACCAAGGACGACACCACCATCGTCGACGGCGCCGGCGAGAAGACCGACATCGAAGCGCGGATCGGTCAGATCAAGCGCCAGATCGAGGACACCACCTCCGACTACGACAAGGAAAAGCTCCAGGAGCGCCTGGCCAAGCTCGCCGGGGGCGTGGCGATCGTCCGCGTCGGCGGTTCCACCGAGGTCGAGGTGAAGGAAAAGAAGGACCGCGTCGACGACGCTCTCAACGCGACCCGCGCCGCCGTCGAGGAAGGCATCGTTTCGGGCGGCGGCGTGGCCTTGCTCAAGGCGTCGAAGGTTCTGGACGGCATGAAAGGCGAGAACGCCGACCAGGACGCCGGCATCGCCATCATCCGGCGCGCCCTTCAGGCCCCGATCCGCCAGATCGCGGAAAACGCCGGGGTCGAAGGCTCGATCGTGGTCGGCAAGGTGCTCGAGAACGCCTCGGCCACCTACGGGTTCGACGCCCAGAAGGAAGAGTACTGCGACCTCATCGCCGCGGGCATCATCGATCCGGCCAAGGTCGTGCGCATCGCCCTGCAGGACGCGGCCTCGGTCGCCGGCCTGATGATCACCACCGAAGCGGCCATCGTCGAAGCCCCCAAGAAGAACACCGGCGGCGGCATGCCCGGCGGCGGCGGCGGCATGGGCGGCGGCATGGGCGGCATGGGCGACATGGACTTCTGATCGTCCAGCCGCTCAAATCCCTGATCCTCGAGAAGGGCGGCGTCCGAAAGGCGCCGCCCTTTTTGTGTCGCACGCCAGGCAGCGCGGCAGGGCGTTCACTGTTGGAAATCTCCGTCACGCCCGACCGGCGCGATTTGACGGGCGCCGCAGGCCGCACGCACATGGCGATTACGACGCCGATGCGGCTTCGCCCGGGGAGGAAGGTCAATTCGCGCGTCGTGTCCAGGATGCGAATCCGCCCTGGAGCGGACCTTTTCAAGGGCAGAGAAGGGTGGAGGGGAGCCGAAATATCCGGCCCGTGATACTCCGTGCGCTCAGGATGGACCCAGCCAATCAATCGAAGCTTACCCGCCGTCAGCAGATGGACCGCCGGATGCTAGACAAGTCGGTGGCGATGCAGATCAAGGGGTTTGCACGTGACACTGGTTGGCGGGTCTCGCAGGGATGGCTCTTTCGCGAGCAAGACGGTTGGTTCTTTGAGGTCTGGACGATTGTTGCCAGGAACTCTCCCCACACAATCGCCAAGTTCATCTCCAAGCCGATGGAGATCGACCCAATATTTTGGGATATTGTCGGTCTGCCTGAGAACAAAAAAACAGCCTCTGTCCTTTCGGATGCGTGGGGCGTGGACGTGTTGGACGCCGCCACTATTCGAAGACGAAATATCTGAGGGCGACGGTCAGGCGGCGGCAATAGCCCAACGAGTGATCGAGAGGAGCAACGAGCGGCTAGTGGACGCTGTCCCGTCACTAACATACGAGGCATTCTCGCAGTTCATGCGTGGCTTTCGTCGCCAAGCTCCGCCGATTGCTTATTTCGCGACGTTCGTGTGTAGCCTCATCTTGATAGGTAGAACTGACGAAGCGCGGAAAGTCTGTGCGGAGGCGATCGGACGCGGCGAGCACGGCGGCTTCTCGGTCGGCAGCAAGTCTTTCCCCGAGATGGCGAAGGAATGGCTTGGCTGAGGACCGCTTGATTACGGTGACACTGTACGAAATTCTTACCACACGATCCTCCCGCTGATCAAGGTATGGCGGACCAGCTTGGAGCCCGCGCATGGCCCGCCTCGCCCGCGTCGTCGTTCCCGACCTGCCCCATCACGTCACCCAACGCGGCAACCGGCGCGAGAGG